>Ga0080003_1000071_pt1 | contig 72436 bp, 60 predicted proteins | sample JossMetagenome_FD_69206 | JGI IMG/M metagenome (GOLD analysis project Ga0080003, IMG submission 69206) | Hot spring microbial communities from Joseph's Coat, Yellowstone National Park, USA - JC2_E (SPADES assembly) (version 2) | ecosystem: Environmental > Aquatic > Thermal springs > Hot (42-90C)... | reverse complement strand
AGGGTCTATCAAAACCTCAACACCCTCATCGGAGAGCTTGCCCTGGCTAAATCTGGTCAGTTATCTCCAGGAATCCCCTGCCTTTAGGCATGGGGAGGATGTCAATGCCTAAATAGAGGAAACAAAGATATTTTTTTCAGAAGGAAAAAGACTACATTCAAATCTATTCAAAAGATTCGATAAATTATTTTTCATGGAAAGAAAAATATTTGTAATATATCAAAAGATATGAGGCATACGTTATCTATTTTAGTGGCGAATCGGTTTGGTGTTTTGACCAGGATTGCTGAGCTTTTCAGCGGCAGAGGCTATAATATAGATACCCTTAATGTAGGTCCAACCCATGATGAGTCCGTTTCTCGGATGACTATAGTGGTCAAAGGAGATGATCAAGTATTAGACCAGGTGACAAAACAATTGAATAAACTCATCGATGTCTTAGCGGTTCAGGATTTTAGGGATGGAGAATATATTGATAGGGAGTTGGTGTTGGTAAAGGTAGCGACGAGCAATAAAAGTCGAGCGGAGTTAATGCAGATCTGCGATATTTTCCGGGCAAAAATAGTTGATGTCGAACCCAAAAATATGACTATAGAAGTGACGGGGGATGAGAGTAAAATTTCGAAATTTATTTTTCTTATGCAGGACTTCGGGATTTTGGATTTAAGCAGAACTGGAAAGATCGCTTTACCAAGAATCTAAAAATCTAAAAGAAACATTAAAAGAAGGAATATTGAAAGCAAACATAGAAAGGCTAATCATCGACTTTTTAAGATAGAAACGTAGGAATATTTCATTGTCGATGGTAGAAAGGAAAAAATGACAAAGACTGTATTATTGGATAAAGATGCGGACTTATCGCTTTTAAAGACAAAGACTATTGGAGTCATTGGATTTGGTTCCCAAGGGCATGCCCATGCTTTGAATTTAAGGGATAGCGGAATGAACGTAATCATCGGGCTGCATCCTCAAAGTAAATCAATAGACATTGCTAAAAAACATGGATTGGAAGTTTACACTAATAGCGAGGTAGTGAAAAGGGCCGATGTTATTTTTTTAGCCACTCCCGATCTTGTGATTCCAGAGATTTATGCTGATCAGGTACTTCCCAATCTTACTCCTGGTAAAATTCTTGGTTTTGCCCATGGTTTTGTGATCCACTACAAGCTGGTAGTGCCTCCTCCTGAAGCAGACGTCATTCTTGTGGCACCGAAAGGTCCCGGCCATCTGGTTAGAAGAGAATTCATCCAAGGGAGAGGAGTCCCCGCCTTGATTGCTGCCTACCAGGATCGAAGTGGCAAGGCAAGAGATATTGCTTTGGCTTGGGCTAAGGGCATAGGTTCGACTCGGGTTGGGGTTATTGAAACAACTTTTAAAGAAGAAACCGAAACTGACCTTTTTGGAGAGCAGGCGGTGTTATGTGGAGGATTGACCTCACTCATTACTGCTGGTTTTGAAACATTGGTCAACAGTGGCTATGCACCAGAAATGGCCTATTTCGAATGCGTACATGAAATGAAATTGATCGTGGATTTGATTTATGAATCAGGAATTTCGGGCATGAGATTTTCTATTTCAGAAACGGCCAAATGGGGAGATGTTTCAGTTGGGCCCAAAGTCATTGATGAGCATGTTAAAGAAAACATGAGAAAGGTATTGGAGAACATTCAAAACGGTACCTTTGCCAAGGAATGGATTGAAGAGGTTAAATCAGGAAAACAGCGGTATAAAAAATTGCTAGCCCAGGGAGCTGAGCACCAAATTGAGAAAGTAGGAGCAGAGATTCGTGCACTCTTTCCTTGGTTGAAGCAAAAAAATCTTCAAGGAGTACAGGCTGCCTACGATTAAAAAAAAAACAAAACTCTGAAGAGGGCTTTCCTATGGCTGAAAATCGGCTTATTATCTTTGATACAACTTTGAGGGATGGAGAACAATGTCCTGGAGCCAGTATGACTACCAGGCAGAAGCTAGAAGTGGCCAAACAGTTAGCCAGGCTTGGGGTCGATGTGATTGAAGCAGGATTTCCTGTTATTAGCCAAGGAGATTATCAATCAGTCCGAGAAATAGCTATGCAAGTGAAAGGACCAAAGATTTGTGGACTTTCCCGCTGCTTACCTAAAGACATTGAAGCAGCAGCATCGGCCTTGGAGCCAGCTGGAAGTGCGGCAAGGATTCATGTATTTCTTGCTACCTCTCAAATTCATCGTCGCTACAAACTTGCGAAGGATGAAGAGGAAATTATCCAGATTGCAGTCAATGGGGTACGTTTGGCGAAAAGTTATGTGGAAGATGTGGAATTTTCAGCAGAAGATGCTTCTAGAACCGAGCCGGAATTTTTAGCTAGAATCCTTCAGCAGGTCATAGAAGCGGGGGCAACTACCGTCAATATTCCCGATACAGTTGGGTATGCTGTTCCAGAAGAATTTGCTTCTTTGATCCGCTATCTTTTTGAAAATGTCCCCAATATTCATAAAGCCATTGTTAGTGTGCATTGCCATAATGATTTAGGCCTGGCTGTTTCTAACTCTTTGGCAGCAATCAAAGCTGGAGCTAGACAAGTAGAGGGCACCATAAATGGGATTGGAGAAAGAGCAGGGAATGCTTCTCTTGAAGAAATTATTATGGCCATACACACCCGCCCTGATTTTTTTGGGAAAATGGAGTTGGGCATTCAACTGAAAGAAATTCTTAGGACTTCTAGGCTTGTTTCAAGAATGTCGGGTTTGGCTGTTCAGAGAAATAAAGCGATAGTCGGAGAAAATGCCTTTGCCCATGCTGCCGGCATCCATCAAGATGGAATCTTAAAGAAAAGGGAAACTTACGAGATTATCGATCCGAAAATAATTGGATGGGAACAAAGCGAACTGCCTTTGACAAAACATAGTGGAAGAGCCGCGCTGGAAAACAGACTGCGCATGTTAGGCTTCGAATTGGAAAAAGAGGAAATAGATAACATTTTCTCCCAGTTTAAAGACATAGGAGATAAGAAAAAGTTTATTTATGATGATGATTTGATTGCTCTTGTCGAGGGACAAATCTCTCGGATCAAAGAGACTTATCAGCTGGAATATGTGGCTGTTGCTGTTTGTAGTGGAGGGATTCCAATGGCTACAATAAAATTACGGCGTGGCCAAGAACTGCTCGTGGATGCCAGTACTGGAGATGGAGCGGTGGATGCAGCAATGAAAGCTGTAGATAGGATTACTGGTCTGCATGGGCATTTAGTTGAATATGAAGTCAGATCAGTGACAGAGGGAAAAGATGCCATTGGAGAAGTGACCGTCAAAGTTAATTTTGACTCAACACATTTAGTAACAGGGAAAGCAGCTTCCACCGATGTCCTCGAGGCTAGTATCAAAGCCTATCTTAATGCGGTCAATAAAGCCTTGTTGTAGGCTTAATCATTTAGACAAAACGAATAGATAGTCCCTTTCTCTAGATCAAAGGAATAATTTTTTTTTGTTCTTTAAAAGGGAGTGGGTGGAATGTCGAAAATTTCGCTTTCTGGCCTTAAATAGGGGATAAAATGATCAAAATTCAAAAAGAGTACAAAAAGCACATAGCCAATAAGGATAGCCAGAACAATGGATAAAGAGATATAATCCCATTCCCGCTTTAAATGGGAAGTGCTCCGATCAAATGAATTTTTATGATCAAAGCTTTTATAATTATTATCCATTTAGGAATATTATTGCATAAAATAGGCAATTGGCAAAGAAAAAATCTTTTTTTTTAATTTGGGGGAAGAAAGAGCTTTATTTGAGCTTCGAAAGCTTCAGCCTTCTTATGGAAAAAGATCTTTAGGAAGAGGTGGAGTGGAAGACTATCCAGTGTTTCTTAAGCCTGCGCTGATGCCATTGATAGTTAACTCGATGACTGAGCGGATCTTGTCAATCTCATTTGGATCGGTTATTGAGCCGCTACGGTTTCTTCGGATCATCTCTACTTGAATATAATTGAGGGGATCTACATAAGGATTTCTTAACCGGATAGATCTTTGAAGAATGGGTTCATGATCAAGAATGGAATTTTGATTGGTTATTTTGAGGATAGTTTCAACCGTTTGATTGTATTCGGATTCTATTATTGCAAATATTTTATCGCTGAGGCTCCTGTTGGTTGCTAACGAACAATACTGTTTTGCAATGTCAATATCTGTTTTAGCAAGAGAAAGTTGAGCATTATCTATGACTGTTTGAAAAAAGGGCCATTTATCGTACATCTGTCGTAGGATGGATAAAGACTCAGGACTAGATTCAATAGCTATTTTTAAACTTGATCCTATGCCATACCAGCCAGGAATAACGAACCGAGTTTGCATCCAAGAAAACACCCATGGAATGGCTCGAAGATCTTCGAAACTTTTAGACTGAAAACGGAAAATAGGCCGGGAAGCAATTTTTAAAGACCCAATTTCGTTGATTGGGGTAACCTCTTGCCAAAAACGCAAAAAGTCGACTTCATTTTGGACCAATTGAGTATAGGCAACATAACTATTTTCGGCGATCGACTCTATAATATTTTTCCAAGATTTTGGAATAACACTCCTTTTTCTGCTCTTATAAATGGCAAGGAGTACCCCATAGGCGGTTTGCTCGAGGATGCGAAGAGCGATATCGAAATCATGATAACGTGTGGACAGTACTTCTCCTTGCTCTGTAATCCTAATTTTTCCGTCTAAAAGCCCTTTGGGTTGGGCTAAAATAGCTTTTGCTGCTGGACCTCCTCCGCGGGCAATGGTTCCTCCTCTTCCATGGAAAAGGATAAGATCAACACCGTGAGATTGACAAACTTCATGAAGCTTTTCTTGGATGTGATAAAGCCACCAATTAGAGGTCATATATCCGCAATCTTTGTTGCTATCTGAATAGCCAAGCATGACTATCTGTTTGTTGTTTCGTTTTTGCAGATATTTTCTATAAAGTGGATGACAAAGAAGATCCTCAAGAATCATTGGAGCTGATTTTAAGTCCGAAAGAGTTTCAAAAAGCGGAGCAATATCAATGAAGCAATCACATATTTCACAAAGATAAAGGACTTCAAGAATATCAGATAAGCCAGAAGTCATGCTGATCAGATAACATCCGCATGCTTCTTTTCCTAAGATCCGTATTGATCTAGAAAAAACGAGAATAGGCCCTAGGATTTCCTTGAGCCTTTCGCTGGCATGGCTGTAAAGAGAAGGAAGGGAAGGGAAGGGCTTCTGGAACAAGCTGTTCAAAAGTTCGACCTTTTCTTCTTCTTTGAGAGTTGCGTAGGATTTGACACCATTGTCATTGAGTTGGAGTATCTCTTCAATAGCCTCTTGGTGCATAGAGGAATGTTGCCGGATATCTAAAGAGAAAATATGGAGGCCAAAAACTTCGATTCTCTGTTTTAGTTTTTGAAATTCTCCCTCAAGAAAAATTCGAGTATTTGGCGCCTTAAAATTTTCTTCAATTGCTTCTAGAACGGCTTTTATGGTATTCAGTGTGAAGCAGCGAGGCAGCGGTTCGGTGAAGAAATTGAGCAGATCTTTTTCAGTGATGGTATCGATAGCCATTTCGACTTCTTTTTTTAGAGCCAATAACAATAGGCGGTAGGGCTCGTTGGGGTAACTCTCGTATTCTTCTTTAAGAGAGGGATAAACTTTTAACTTTTCCTCTAAAAGCTCAAGGACATTTTTGGAAGGGGCAATATGTTGACTAGAAACAGAAAAGATTTCAGAAAGTTGAAGAAGGCTTTGGGCAATTTTTTTTAGAGCTAGATTCCGCTGCAAAATAAGTGTAGCTGCTGTTGTGGCTGTTGTCACTTGAAAGTTCCCATCCCTATCTCCTCCAATCCATGAGCCAAAGGATATCCATTTGGGTTTTAGGCAAACGCCAGGGTAATAAATATGAAGGACTCTTTTGAATTCATTATGGAGCTCAGGGATGACGTCCCACAGTGTATGTTCAAAATACCAGAGTCCTGTGCGGACTTCATCTAAGACCTGAGGATTTTTTGATCTCGACCGTTCCGTAAGCCACAGAGAAGCGATTAGTCTTTCTATTTCGGTCTGAATGGGATGAGGTAGTTTGACATTACCAAAGGCTTTTTTTAATAGGGAGGATATTTCGCACAGCTTGTTTAATATCGTTTGTCTTTTTATTTCTGTTGGATGGGCTGTGAAAACAAGAACAATCTCCATTTTTTCTAAAATTTCTTGGATTTGCTCTTTGGTGACTTTCGCTTTTTTTAATTCAAACAAAGCCGATTCGATCGATTCTTTGGGAATAGCCTTTTTGGGATAGAGCAGTTGATTTGTCCGTCTTTTCTTTAAAATCCGAACTCGATAATTTTCTTCGGCAATATTGACCAATTCGAAATAGCAAGTAAAAGCCATGGCCATTCGATAGGCGATGTCGGTATCTAATCGTTGAACTATACGTAGGAGAGCTTTAGTGGCTTCTTCTTTGCCTTGACGGCTTTCTTTGGCCAATTTCCTTATAGTTTCTTCTATGGCGAGTATTTTTTTACCTTCTAAATTCGTAATGACCCGTCCTAAAGTATCGCCTAAAAAATGGATGGATTTCGATAAAATGGAAAAATCGTGTTCAGCCGAGATATGAGCTAAATGTTTCACCAATTTTTTTTAGTTTGAAAGTTTAACAGTTGATCGATTTTTTTTGATTCATCTTAATGAAAAACCTTTGAAAGAAATTTCAACATTTTTTCCATTTCGCATGGCCTAAGAAAGGAATCTATGCCAGATCAAATGGCTGCTGACGGTAAAAGTTCTTTTTTCTCTTTTCTTTTTCTCAATAAAAAGAATGATAGAAGAAAGGATTGTTTCGATGGCAGTGGAGAAAGAAAAAGGCCTTTTATCACCAGAAATAGCAGAGTCGATTAAGAAATTTATCCATTATCTTTCTGAGAAAAATTTTTCTTCTTATACCCTACGGAATTACGGGCAGGCATTAACAGAATTTTTTTCCTGGGGAAAATGGCAAACTAGTAGGGAGGTAGGGAAGGAAGAATGCAGAAACTATTTGTATTTTCTTTCTAAAAAACCTGATTTAAAGCATAGTTCGATCCGATTGAGATTTGCTGCCCTTCGTTCGTTTTTTAAATTTTATTATCAACACCAAAAACAAGGAAAAGAAAATCCCCTTTCTGGTCTTTCCTTACCCAAATTCTATCGGACACTTCCAAGATATCTTAGTTTAGAACAGATTCGTGCTTTGCTCGATGCGCCACGCCAGAAATGGGAAAAGGAGAAGGGAAAAGGAACAAAATCCAAATGGAAAGAATGGCAATGGAAAAGAGACCAGGCATGGCTGGAAACTCTTTATGGTGGGGGAATTCGAGTTGGGGAACTGTGCGCATTAAAGAGAAAAAATTTTTTTCCTGCTGAACTGGCTCTTCTTGTTGAGGGAAAAAGAAAAAAAGAAAGATTTTGCATCATTGGAAAGGTTGCCACCGCTACCATCTGCGACTATCTTAAAATTTGTCCTTATGAGTCCGAGTTTCTTTTCGTTTCTTCAAGAGGAAAGCCATTGACTCCACGTTTTTTCCAACTTGCTTTGAAAGAATACCTTATGATTGCTGGACTGGATCAGTCGATTAGCCCTCATAAGTTACGGCATACCTTTGCCACGCATCTTTTGGAAGGAGGAGCGGATTTGAGAAGTATCCAAGAGTTACTAGGTCATTCTCATTTATCGACAACACAAATTTATACCTCAGTAAGTGCGGAGCATTTAAGAGCATCTTATCAGCGAGCGCATCCCAGGGCGCAGTAAACACGATGGAGATGATATGAAGTCTTTTCTTCTCCGTTGGCTTTATTCTTTCTTATTTGGATTTTTTACAATCCTTTGCCTTCCCTATTATTTTATAAAACTGAAGCGAAGGGGGAATCCATTCGATGGAATTGATCAAAGATTAGGATTGTATCCAAAGCGAGAAATGAACAGTGAGCAAGGAGTAGATTTGTGGATCCATGGAGTGAGTGTGGGAGAAGTGATGATAGGAAAAGTCATATTAAAGGAGCTTTGGAAAATAGATCCTAAAATCAAAGTTGCCTTTTCTACAACCACTGCTACCGGTTTTCGACTCGCTGCATCGGAACCCAAAGAAAAATGTTTTGTCTTTTATTTCCCTCTCGATTTTCCATGGGCAGTTCGTCGCACTTTTTCTTATCTTCACCCAAAACTTGTGGTTCTTATTGAGACAGAAATATGGCCGAATTTCTTGGCAGAAGCCTCTGAAAGAAAGATTCCTGTTTTGCTCTGCAATGCCCGACTATCAGAAAGAACGGAAAGGTGGTATAAAATTTTTTCTTGGTTTATGAAGCCCTATCTTCACCAGTTGAGTTTGATATTAGTAACGGATGATTCTGAAATCGAACGGTTTGTAAAGGTAGGGTTCCCACCTGAAAGAATTTTTCGATTAGGGAGTATGAAGTTTGACGTTGCTAATTATAGAAGCCATACGGAAGTTTCTTTAGGGTGGTGGACAAAAGTTGGTTGGGATGCAAAAAACCTTGTTGTTTTGGGGGGCAGTACGCATCGGGGAGAGGAGGATATTCTCCTGAGGGAGTTTATCAAGCTTAGAAAGCATTGGCCTAATTTGCGTTTAATCCTGGCCCCTCGGCATGCTGAAAGAGCCAAAGAGATCAAAAATCTCTGTGATCAATTTGGACTAAATTCGAGATTGCGCTCCAGCTTGGAAAAGGAGATGGCTCCAGAAGGCAATTTTGATATCCTTATTGTCGATTCTACTGGAGAGTTGCGTTCTCTCTATGAAAAAGCTGATCTAGTTTTTGTAGGGAAAAGTTTGACTGCCAAAGGTGGGCAGAACTTTATAGAGGCTGCCAAAGCAGGAAAAGCGATTATAGTCGGACCAAATATGCAAAACTTTAAATTATTATTGAATCTTTTTGTAGATCAACGAGCTATAGTGATGGTGCAAAACAAGGAGGAGTTTTCGCATCATCTAAAGAGTCTGATTGCTGAGGAAAAGACAAGAAAGTTGTTAGGAGAAAGGGCAAAATCCCTGTTTTTACAGAATGTAGGAGTGGGAGAAAAAACGGCAAAAATTCTTCATGGCTATTTGAATTTTCAACAGCAACAACGGCAAAACTTTGGAGAAGATCGCGAATTGAAGATCCAAAAAAGTCATGTTAATTAGAAAGTAGATAGTGGCATTTTTTTCGAGTTGGAAACTTTTAAAATGAATACAGATTTTCCTATTCAAACTCAATCTCTAAGAACAGAAAAGATCAAACGGCGAACCAAAGTAGAAGTAAAAAATCTAACTTTTTCTTATGGAGAGCGTTTAGCTTTAAATAATGTAAGTTTCGAGGTGGCAGAGGGGATGATTGCTGGGATTCTGGGGCCTAATGGCAGTGGGAAGACAACCCTTTTTAGAATTCTTTCCACTTTATTACCTTTGTCCTCTGGAACAGTCAATATTTCTGGGTTTTCGTATCCTGAAGAAAGTGCTTCGGCTCGTGCTATCATGGGTATTGTCTTTCAATCACCAAGCCTAGATAAAAAATTAACTGTTGAAGAGAATTTGTTGCATCAAGGCCACTTGTATAATTTACATGGCAAAGAGTTGCGGAATCGAATCGAGGACTTATTAAAGCTCTTTCATCTTTCTGAAAGGAAAAAAGATCTTGTGGAGACTTTATCGGGAGGGCTCCAAAGAAGGGTTGAAGTGGCAAAAGGCATATTGCATCGGCCGGAAGTCTTAATTCTAGATGAGCCAAGTACGGGAATTGATCCAGCCGCACGCAGAGATATTTGGAACTATCTTTTTACTCTAAGAAAAGAATTAAATCTGACCATTCTCGTTACAACCCATTTGATGGATGAAGCAGAAAGATGCGATAAAGTGTTAATCTTAGACCAAGGAAAAGTCATTGCTTGGGATAGTCCAGATCGGCTCAGGTCTTTGCTCCCAGGACTTGTTCTCACTATTCGGTCATCTTCTACAGATATTTTAGAAAAGGATATTCTTAGCCTTGGGAGGGCGCCTGTAAAACTTAACGGAGCGATTGTTGTCGAATCGAAAAAGGATGAAAGTCCACAGGCCCTTCTTCAATTTGCTGCAGATTTGTTGGAAAGGCATCAGAGCTATATTACGGCTATGACTATTTCTAAAACCTCTTTAGAAGATGTCTTTCTCCATTTGACTGGTCGTCAATTTGTTGTTGGAGATAAAGAAAATGAAACAGCCCATTAGAAGAGTTGAAAATATTCCTTTAGCTATTTATACGCTATGGATGCGAGAGGTCGTCCGGTTCCTGCGCCAAAAAAATAGAATCATAGGAGCTCTGGGTACTCCTTTGGTATTCTGGCTTTTAATCGGATCGGGGGTAGGAAAATCTTTCCATTCATCCAATGAACCAAACTATCTGCTATACTTTTTCCCGGGTATGCTTCTTCTCATCCTTCTTTTTACAGCTATTTTCTCGACTATTTCCATTATCGAAGACAGAAAGGAAGGTTTCCTACAAGGGGTGCTGTGTGCGCCCATATCGCGTAGTGCAATTGTCTTTTCGAAGCTCTTAGGCGGAACTTCTTTAGGATTGTTGCAATCATTACTTGTTTATTTTTTGTCCCTGCCTCTAGGTATCCCCTTTAGCCTGGAGCGATTGGTTGGTGTGGTGGTAACTTTATTCTTGCTAGGAATGGCGATGACTGCAGTGGGCTATATTCTTGCATGGCCACTTGATTCTGTTCAAGGCTATCATGCCCTGATGAATCTTTTCCTGATGCCTTTATGGCTCTTATCTGGAGCCTTGTTTCCTGCTGAAGGAGCCTATGGGTGGATTAAAACGCTGATTTTTCTTAATCCATTGTATTATGGACTAGAGATGTTACGGTTTTGGTTGTCCCCACATTCTACCCTTGCTCTTCATACGTTAGCTATGTATTTTGTAATAACATTTATATTTTTTGTGCTTGTCACAGGAATAAGTATTTGGGTGACCGATAAAATAAAAGTGAAAAATCCATGAGCCTTCAACACAAAGAGAACTCTCAAAGTCTTGTTAAAACCCTCGTTGTTCTATTTATATCTCTTGTTGCTATTTCTTTTTTCCTAAACCTAACATCCAGCTACTTTCAGGTAAAATACTGGAAAGCAAGGTCCAATATGCCTAAAATTAGGCAAATCCCCCCCTTTTCTTTTGTTCGATCCGATGGTGTCACGATCACTGCCAACGACTTAAAAGGAAAAATTTGGGTGGCCGATCTTATTTATACGCACTGTCCTGGTCCTTGTTCGACCGAAACACTTAGGATGTCCCAGTTGCAGAGTATTCTTGGAAAGATTGAAGGAGTAAGGCTAGTGTCCATTTCTATTGATCCAGAAGAAGATAGTGGGGCCGTGTTGAGAAAATACGCTGAGGGATATCATGCGGATCCATCTTTTTGGTTCTTTGTAACGGGTAAACCACAAGAGGTACAAGAATTTGTGGTCAAGGGGCTAGCGCTGGGAATGGGGGAGAATCCTAAAGATAAAGTGCAAGCCGAAGGAAAATTCTTTCACTCGACTCAATTTGTATTAATAGATCAGGATGGATTTATTAGGAAATATTATGATGGACTCAATCAAAAAACGCCAAAGGATATTTCCATAGATATTCTTCTTTTATTGCAAGAATCTTCAAAGACGAACAAAGGAACTTAAGAAGAGAGAAAACTGCCGAGCTAGCTGGAAGGAATTGTTTTTTAAAGTCATTTGCCTTGCCTTCTCTTCTAGAAGAAAAGACTATTCAACTCGATGCAAGTAAAAGATTTGCCTGCCATTAATGCTTCCTTAAATGCCCTGACTTTCTGTTTTCTTTTGTTTGGCTATATTGCCATTAAACGTGGCAGAGAGGAGCTGCACAAGTGGATGATGCTCATTGCTGTGGGTCTCTCTATTGCTTTTCTTACTTGTTATCTCATTTACCATTATTATCATGGAGCCACTCCATTTCCTAGGCACGATTGGTCCAGGCCTGTCTATTTTTCGATATTAACAACGCATACCATTCTTGCCATCGTCAACCTACCCGCTATTTTTTTTGCTGTTTACTATGCCCTCACAGGCCAATTCCATAAACATACCCGGATTACCAAATTGCTTTGGCCTAGCTGGGTTTATGTGTCAATTACTGGGGTCTTAGTCTATTTTATGCTCTACCATTGGTTCACAAAAACTTAATAATTGTTATTGCCTGTGAAAACATTTCTTGACAATGCGCTAGGATCGCTCATCCATTATTTCTAAAGGATCATTAAAGTGAATGCGTATTTTTTGAAAAAAGGTGTTTTATTCGCTGTTTTTTTTCTGGTTCTAAGCGTTATTCATGGACTTTGTCAGGAAACTGAATTTACGAAAGCCGAAATTGAGCGGGAAGTTCAAAAATATATTTCAGAAAAATCTACAAATGGAATATTCCCATTTCGCGATCCTGTTTCTTATCAAGAACTCTCTCTTGTCTATGAAAAAGTCCGTATGGTCCGGTCTTTGGCTGGTTATGGATACTTTGCTACGGTTCAATTTCATGACAGTTCGGATGCTTCCAAACCTTATGAACTCGATTTTTGGTGGAAACCTAAAGGCACGCAGTTGCTCTTAATGGATATAAGGGTTTACAAATTCCCAAAGAGGGAAGGAGATAAATGGGTTTTACAAACGCGCAATCCTATTCCTTGGTGGTGGTTACCCTCTACAGAACATCCTGGAGAGTATGAACAAAAACGTGCTTGGGAAGTCAAAGCAGCCATTCATGAATATATAGCCCAAAAGATGAAAGAAGGGGGGGGAGTCTTTTATTTGAAAGATCCTAAGACAGGAAAAAATATTCCATTGGAATTTGTTGATATTCATAATCCAGTGAGAAGAATCCCCGGAAAAGAATATTTTGCCTGTACAGATTTTCGAGAAAAAGGCGATCCAGAAAAATTTTATGATATAGACTTTTGGTTCGATGAAAAAAGTGGCAAACTGATTGTTAAAGATGTAAAGATCCATAAAGAGCCTATCAAAGAAGGGGACCGCTGGATTCAGGTCGAACGATATTCTTTTGAAAAGGATAAGCCGGTAGCGGTCCCATAAAATCTTACTTTTTTGTTTATAGAAATTCTTTTTTTTCAGAGCTAAGTCATTATGTATTCTCAACTCATAAATGAAAAAATTATTAAACTCGCTAAGATAGGAAACAGCTGGGTGGACACATTGGATAGTTTTGAGCTGATCAGTCCTATCGATGGGAGGGTTATAGGGCTGATTGCTGATTGTGGTCCAAAGGAAGCTCTTCAAGCAATTGATGCCTCTGAGGAAGCTTTTGAACTGTGGAAAGCTACTTCAGTGGATAGCCGATATCAAATTTTATCGCATTGGGCTCGATTGATTGTGGAAGAAAAAAATCAGTTGGCTGAAATCATGGCTTTGGAAATGGGAAAGCCTATTAAAGAAGGAAAAAAGGAAGTCGATTATGCTGCTAGTTTTGTCTGGTGGTATGCTGAAGAAGCCAAACGTATCTATGGGTTAACTATTCCTGCTCCTGTGTCTTCCAAGCGAATCGTGGTGCTTTATGAACCTGTTGGGCCTGTGTTAGCCATTACCCCATGGAATTTCCCAGCGGCAATGGTTACTAGAAAAGCAGCTGCAGCCATTGCGGCTGGGTGTACCATAATCATTAAACCCGCTGAACGGAGTCCATTGACTGCAACCTTTCTTGCCTCTCTTTGGGATAAGGCTGGAGGGCCTCCTGGGGTTTTACAAGTGTTACCAACGGCTAATCCTGAAAGGCTTTGTAAGGTATTTTTTGATGATTTTAGAATTAGAAAAATTTCCTTTACTGGCAGCCTATCCGTAGGGAAGGCTATCTATAAGGAAGCAGCTAAAACTTTAAAAGGCGTTATTTTAGAGTTGGGAGGGAATGCTCCCATGATTGTCTTTGCTGATGCCGACATAGACACAGCTATTAGAGAAGCCATTCAGGCAAAATTTAGGAATGCTGGACAAGCGTGCGTTGCCGTAAATAGGCTTTATGTCGAAAAAAAGATTAGCGAGTCCTTTTGCAGTAAACTAGTTGAAGAGACAAAAAAGCTTGTCCTCGGAGATCCATTCCTCCCAAGTACCGATATTGGTCCGCTGGTTGGAGAACCCTCTCTTCAAAAAATTCATTCCTTGCTTGCGGATGTCTTGGAAAAAGGCGGAAAAATTCTCTGTGGAGGGGAATCCCTAGGATTGTATTTTGCTCCAACTATTGTTTGGGTCTCTGATCCCTCTGCAAGAATACTTAGCGAAGAAATTTTTGGTCCAATTTTGCCAGTCATTCCTTTCGAAACGGAAAGGGAAGTTATTCGTTGGTCCAATGCCACCAATTATGGCTTAGCTTCTTATGTCATGACTTCTGATCTCAAAAGAGCTTTTCGTCTATCCGAAGCTCTCCGTTTTGGGATCGTTGGAATAAACGATGGGAGGCCTTCCTGTTGTCAAGCCCCTTTTGGTGGAATAAAAGAGTCTGGAATAGGAAGGGAAGGAGGGCAGTGGGGTATAAAAGAGTTTTTAGAAACGAAGTATTTGTCGTTTAATCTCGATTAAGACCTAGAGAATTAAACAGTAAGAGATTAAGTTTTCTGCCGCTTTCTTAGGAGGGAGGCTCCTGGCTTTTTTTGCAGCCTTAAACTATTTGTTTTTATAGCCTCTTCTTTTTAGGAAGAGCATTTTTATAATCCTTCTTTTACTATTCTTCTGGGAGATTTTCTAGAGCTTTGATTCTTTCCTCCAACGGTGGATGTGTGGCCAGAAGAGCAAGGATTCCTCCAGGCCGACCATTGATTTTGAAAGCGTTTAAGGCGGGCGATCGTTCATCAATAAAAGCCGATTCTCCCTCCATAATCTGTTTTAGTTTTTTGAGAGCTGAAAGCATAGCCTCTTTACCTGCCAGATGCGCACCACCCGCATCGGCACGAAATTCCCTCATTCGAGAATACCAGGCAACAATAAAAGAAGCTAAAAGACCTAGTACAATTTCAGAGATAAACATTCCCATATAAAAACCGATGCCGATCGATTCTCTTTCATCATTCCGGCTGAAAAGACGGTCTATAAAGAAGCCTATAATCCTAGAAAGAAACACTACAAAAGTGTTCACCACCCCTTGTAATAAGGTCATCGTGACCATGTCTCCATTACTAATATGAGTAATCTCATGGCCAAGCACCCCAGCAATCTGCTTTTTATTCATTTGCGCTAGGATTCCCGTGCTGACGGCTACCAGTGCATTAGACCGAGAGGGCCCAGTCGCGAAGGCGTTGACTTCAGGACTTTCATAGATGCCAACCTCGGGCATAGGTATATTGGCCCTGTTGGCTAGTTCACTGACTGTTTCCAACAACCATCTTTCAGCTTCATTGGATGGCTGTTGAATAACCTGAATGTTGTAGGCCATTTTAGCCATCCATTTCGAGATGGCCAGTGAAATAAAACTGCCTGTAAAACCTACCACTAAGGAAAAAAGGAATAACGCCCTATAATCTATTCCATAGGCGTTTAACCAACGATCCAGATGGAAAATTGATATAAAGAATGTCAACAAAACAATGACGGCAATGTTGGTCAGAATGAGCAGAAATACACGTTTGAACATGCTATATATATAATGAGAGTATTAAAAAGATGCAAGTGGATCCCAAATGTCCGAGAAAAACTAATTAGAATTTTTTCATCCTTTGCTAAAGCTGCTTTAAAAGGAATGAAGGAATACGCAGTTGGCCAATATCCTTCCTGTAGAACATACCCTCAAAATGGATTGTATCGATTCGACGATACGCCATTTTTTTCGCTTCTTCCAGGGATTGAGCATAGCCTACCGAACACAACACCCTTCCACTTGAGGAGACAAGTCTGCCGTCTATTTTTTTTGTTCCCGAATGAAACAACAAGCTTTGCTTCCGTTCCTCCTCCATAAGATCCTTTTCGTTGAGGATAATTTCTTTGCCTATTTCATATTTTTCAGGATATCCTTTGGAGGCTATGACAACGCCAACAAAATGAAGATCTTCTTTGAACTGGATATTGAGTTTTTCAAGTTTTGTGTCTATGAGAGCCTGAGCGATTTCCATAAAAGAGGTTTGTAATGCTGGCATCAAAACCTGAGCCTCTGGATCTCCGAGTCGGATATTAAACTCCAAAACAGCTGGACCAAAGCGAGTAATCATTAAACCAGCATAGAGAATGCCTTTGTAAATAATCTGCTCTTTTTGAAACGCTTCCAGAAGAGGCAAAATGATTTTTTTCTCTACAGAACTTTGTAGGGAGGCATCAAAGATTGGGCTTGGGAAAAAGGCACCCATTCCTCCTGTATTCAAACCTTTATCAAAGTCAAAAGCCTTTTTATAGTCATGAATTGCTACTAAAACCCGATAGTTTCGACCATCCAGAAGGACAAAAAGAGAAAGCTCTATCCCTTCGAGAAATTCTTCAATAAGAATCTTTTTGCAAGCGGCTCCGAAGATTTTTTGATCCATTAACTTGCGAATAGAGTTCTCAGCCTCAGTAGGATCATGAACAATCAAAACTCCTTTCCCTGAAGCAAGCCCATCGGCTTTTATAACTTGGGGAAAATGAAAACTTTTGCTAAAATGGATGGCATCGATAGGGTTTTCAAAGATTCTAGCTTCAGCAGTTGGGATTTTGTAATGGACCATAAGTTCTTTGGTCCATGCTTTACTTCCTTCTAGTCTAGCTGCCCTTTTCTTTGGGCCAATGATTTTCAGCCCGATCGATTCAAATTTATCGGCAATCCCATCGCAAAGAGGCATTTCTGGACCTACCACTGTGAGATCTGGTCGATTTTCCCTGGCCCAATGAAAAAGATTATCCATGTCATAGATCCCAATAGGGAGATTAGTACAGAATTCTTCAGTTCCAGCATTGCCGGGTGCAACAAAAATCTTTTTTACAGACGGATCTTTTTTTAATGACCAACAGAGCGCATGCTCTCTGCCTCCGCCACCAACTACAAGAACCTTCACAATACCCTCTCTCCTTTCTTTTTACATTACTGACTATTGTTTTAGGAATATTCAGTTGTTATCTTCAACTATAGCCCTTAAAAAATGATATCGGTTCCATATCATTAGGCCCTTCTGAACCTTATGGACCACAATACCCCATGGACATTGCTTCTAGCTGCTTGCTGCTTCTTCCACTGGCAGTATCTCTACAAGAAACAAGGCTTACGACCTCCTAGGGCTACGGGGATCAGTTCCTACTATCCTTTTTATTTTGTCTGTCTTTTTTAAGAAAGTAAAATTTCAACTTTTGCTTACATAATAGTTTAACAAAAATACGATTGGCATGTAGCAGAATTATGGCTCTTTGAGTACATAAATCCAAGGTTCTGAAGGAAGGTCTGATTGGCTGACCATTATTTCAGAACTATCGATAAAACGCACATTTTTTTTCCCCTCCAAGTAATTGGCTAGCGGACGGAGGTCAAGATCGCCACTGAGAGTTGTTTTAAAAGCAATGGGTATGATGATACGGGCTCCAAGATCCAAGGCTATTTTGTCTAATTCTTCGTTAGAGAGCGTTTCGTTACCAATTGGGAGAAAGAGAACATCAACTCTGCCAAATTCGGCTAACTGGTCTTGGTTGAGGGGGTGGGCTAAATCGCCTAGATGAGCAAAATTGACTCTGTCAAGCTTGAAGACGAAGGCTGTATTTTTGCCATGTAAGGATCCTTGAGATTTATCACGAAAGGTTTGTATGCCTTTGAAAATATGACCTCTTGCATTGTTGGGACCTACGGCCGTGATACTCCGAAAAATTTGTGGGGTGCCGAATAGTTTTTCTCCAGCCGATCTATCTTCAGATTCAGAACTAATTAAAACAACATCAGCTTGCAATCGATCGGGAAACTTATATTTAACAGTATCTTCTCCGTAAGGATCAATGGCGACTCGAACACCTGTCGAAGAAATCAAATAGACAAAAGCATGACCGTACCAACGAACAAGTACTTGCCCTTCATTTTGAGCGAAGCATTCTATAGAGAAATAAATTGGAGAAAGAAGGCAAAAGGATCCAATTAAAAATTCAATATAACAAGTTATGGATCTGGAAAAAAGGAGATAATAAGCGCTTTGTAGGCTTCCTTTCACTATGTGCCAAATGCCAAAAATTTCTCGGAGCCAACGGGGCTCGAACCCGCAACCCCTGCCGTGACAGGGCAGTGCTCTAACCAATTGAGCTATGGCTCCACTTTCAAAATTTAAATTATTCGTAGTTCTCTTAATAACCATTTGCCTTTTGGAAACGGCACCAATTGTCCAAAGGCGATTATGTGCGTGTTTAAGTTCAAATACTAGCTCCATGAGCGATAGCTTGCAAGCCAAAAAACCGGAGGAAGGCATAAAGCTTTACTTGCATTCCATTACTTGAGAGAAACGAGGATTTCGGTCCGCTTCCCTCTAGAAAAATTACAATATGATAGGAATTCCCTCATTAAGAAAACAAACTTGTGAGAGGATACCTTTTTTTTTCGCAGCCATGATCAGCCGATAGGCTGGTTCGTGGAGGGGTTCATAACTCATTCGATAAGTTCCAAAATGCATCGGGATCATTATCTTGCCTCTTAGTTCTTGAAAGGCTTGAAGAGCTTTTTCTGGATTAATATGCACGTCACGTCCTGAAGGTGGATCATAGGAACCAATAGGCATCAAAACAACTTCTGGGTGAAGTCGCTCACCAATTTCTGAAAATTTTTCAAAGTAAGCAGTATCTCCACAATGATAGACGGATCTTCCATCAAATTTGAGGCAATAGCCTCCATAGCCACGGTGGAAATCGGCCAAAACTCTTGCTCCCCAATGCTTTGCAGGGGTAAAAGTAATTTCGGTTCCATCTATTACTGTTTTTTCCCACCAATTCATTTCTAAAATTTTTTCAAATCCAATGCCTCTTACTAAGTTCTTTACTCCCTTGGGAACAATGATAGGCTGATTTTTAGCGATCATTTTCAAAGTCTTTTTATTTAAATGGTCAAAGTGCGCATGAGTAATAAGGACAAGGTCGATTGATGGAAGAGCATCCAAAGCAATTCCTGCCCTTTTGAGTCGCCTAATGATAAGCATCCAATTCGACCAATTTGGATCAATTAAAATGTTATGTTTATGGGTTTGCAAAAGAAAAGAGGCGTGTCCAACCCATGTCAAACAGATTTGTCCGGAATTTACTTTTGGGAATTGGGGTCTATGTTCGATTCCTTCTCTCTTTTTAAAAAAAGAAGACATGAGAACATTTAAAAAGAATCTTCTTTTTGTTTTACTAGGAATCGGTTCCATATTTTTCCCCATGACCCGCTTTACCAAAAACAGAAAAACGAGCCTTTAAATAATCAAAAAACCTTTTCTCTATACTTGTTTCTGACGAGGCTTTTTCTGTGAGGCAGGAGGGGGTGGGAGATGAATCCTATCAATGCGATATAAAATTCTTGCTTTTGTCAAATCATGAGGAGACATTTCTAACTTCACTCTATCCCCATAGGTGAGCCGGACAAAATTTTTCCTCATTTTTCCAGAAATGTGGGCTAAAACTTGATGTTTGTTGTCGAGTTCGACACGAAACATCGTCCCAGGGAGGATAGCGACAATCGTTCCTTCTAGCTCAATAGAATTTGTCGATGACATAGAGATAAGCTATCTACCATTTGCCTTTTTTTTCCTGTAAGACTATTTTGTAAGAATAAATAAGCTCTAGGCATCATGCCACTAAGCTTCTTAAGTATATCAATTTATTGGTTTTTTTGACATCGGCTAAACATAGGCCTTGTCTTGAAACCAAATTACTAAAACAAGAAAATACTGTCAAGGAAATTACAAGGCAAAGCTATTAAGAGTTCTCATTTTTTAGCACAAGAATGTTCTTTGGTTCTTGTAAAGCAAAAATGTAATCTTTCAGAACATTAAGGGTTTCAAGCATCACAAAATCATTCTTGGGGGAGGTATTCAAACTATCATCGAATTTTTCATCCAAAATTTTTGTATCCTCAAGAGAATTATCCGTGGCAGGATTTGTCTTCTCTATGGTATTTGTGATGATTTTTGGTTCTTTATGATTCTTTACTGACTCAATATCAAATTCGTATATTTTATCGTAGGAAGACTTCTGTTCAGCTCTTGCAGTTTCATAATTCTTTTTGAGCAAAGCAAATTCTTCTTTTTCTTTTCTCCTTTGAGCTTCGTTTAAGGAAACAAGCTTTTCAGACATTTTCTTCTTTAATACTTCAATTTCTGAATTCAAATGGATGAAATCAATACTAGAAGCAATTCGTTGTGCCGATCGGCGTTGAAGGACAGGTACAATGGTGGACAGACCGGTGTTTACTTTTTGAAAATTCATCGGATTGATCTGATCGGCTGGTAAGTAGTTTGGCAAAGAAGATTCACCGATTTCTAAATAATCTTCGAGGGAGGGGAAGACAATGTCTGAGGCCACACCATGCTGTTGAGTTGTCAATCCAGTGATTCGATAAAACTTTTGAACAGTCACTTTCAGTCTACCTGGATCCCCATGAAAATCCCATGGCATGAAATCAGACAACGAAATTAAAGTTTGAACGGTTCCTTTCCCATGAGATACTTGATCCCCAACGATGATCGCTCTCCCGTAGTCTTGTAAGGCAGCAGCAACAATCTCTGAAGCCGAAGCGCTAAACCGGCTAATAAGAACCACAAGTGGCCCTCCATAGCAATACCTATTTGAAGAAATAAGGAAAGGTTGGACTCGACCCCGGAAGTCTTTGACTTGCACAACAGGACCATCTTTGATAAACAGTGCCGTCATATTGACAGCTTCTTCCAGCATTCCTCCTCCATTTTTTCTAAGATCGAGCACAAGGCCAGAAATTTTCTCTTTCTCTAGTCTTTTTATTAAAAGGGCAACGTCATCGCTTGCATGTTCATAAAAACCGGGAAGCTGTATCACTCCCAGTCGCTCCATTTTACCATCCTTTTCGGTTTTTTCATACACAAATGCTTTGGCTCGCTGTTCATTCAGCTTCACTTCGTCTCGAACGAGGGTCACCGATTTTCTGACGGAATCATCTGGGCTATCTGCAGGGATCACGATCAGCGTAACCTTGGTCCCCTTTTCTCCTCTAATCATTTCAACAACTTTGTTAAGCTTCATGTCTACTACATCGACAGGCTCTCCTTTTTCCTGCTGCACGGCTACGATTCGATCGTTTGGTTTGAGTCTTTTATCCAGGTCTGCAGGACCTCCAGGAACGAGGCTAACGATTTTAGGATAACCCTCTTCGGATTTTAAAACGGCGCCAATTCCTGTTAAAGAAAGTTTGATGCTATTGATTTCAAAATTTTTTGCTTCGCTTGGGGATTGGTAATCTGAATGCGGGTCATAGGCATGGGTTAGGGCATTAAGATAGTAATCAAGAATTTCTTCGGAGTCGGCTTCACGCATTTCTTTGAGAAGCCTGGCGTATCTTTTTGATATGGTCTTTTTTGTTTGTTCGGGTTTTTCATTGGCCAGTTTGCCTTGTAGAAGCTCAAATTTTATTCTTTTTCTCCATAAATCCTTGGCTTCCTCTTCTGTTTTTGGCCAGGGCATTTTAGATCTATCTGTTTGATAATATTCATCTTTAGTAAAGTCATGAGGCATAGCCAAGAGCCCTTCGATTAAACTTTCTCTTTCAGTCAGTCTATGAATGTATTTAGAATAAATATCAAAGGCAGGGGTAAGATCCTCTTGGTAAAGGTAGTCGAAAAGTTTTTTCCCATATTTTTCATTGAATTCATCGATGTCAGATTGCAGAAAAACCATATGACTAAAATCGAGTGCATCCAAATAGTCTTTTAAAAAGACTTGTGATAATTTCTCATCAGCTGGCTTTTGCGAGAAATGCGCTTGTTGGAGAAGAGAAGCTACCGTTTTTGCCACCTTAGCACATTGGGACTCTGTAAGATCCCCATAGGCAGGAAGCTTATCGAATAGTCCCCAGAAAAGACAGGTTCCAAGAAAAAGAACTAAAAATTTAACTTTTGACTTCATAAATACTCTTCTCCAAAATAAGCCCTAATTTTTTCTGGAATCAACACCCGGCCGTCTTCTTTTTGATTGTTTTCTAAAATAGCCGCTACAAGCCTTGGAAGCGCTGTTCCAGATCCATTTAAAGTATGGCACAATATATTTTTGCCACTGGAGGATTTGTATCTTAAGTTCATTCTCCTAGCTTGAAAATTTTCCAAATTGCTCACCGAAGATATTTCAAGCCAGCTTTGAATACCAGCAGCCCAAACCTCTATATCATAGCATTTGGCTGCTCCAAAGCCCATGTCTTCAGAAGCCAGTAATACAACCCGATAACAAAGGTTCAAAGCTTGCAGCACCTTTTCAGCATGCTGGACCATTTCTTCTAAAGCACCATAGGAATCCTCCGGTTTGGTAATCTGGACCAGCTCGACTTTGTCGAATTGATGGAGCCGTAGTATCCCTCTTGTGTCTTTGCCTGCACTCCCCGCTTCTAACCGAAAACAAGGGGTATAGGCCACATAGCGTAAAGGCAGAGAGGATTCAGACAAAATTTCTTCTCTATGTAAGTTGGTTAAAGGGACTTCGCCAGTAGGAATTAGGTAGAGGCCATCATTATTGATCGAATACATATCATTGGCAAATTTTGGCAGATGGCCTGTTCCCATCATACAGGCTTCTCTTACCAAATAAGGAGGCCACACTTCTTTATACCCGTGGTTTTGAGTATGCATTTCAAGCATGAAATCGATAAGAGCCCTTTGTAACTTGGCCCCTTTGCCTAAAAAAAGAGAAAAACCGCTCCCAGAGAGTTTTGCACTTCTTTCTAAGTCCAGTATTCCAAGTGCCTTGCCTAATTCCCAGTGCGTTTTCAAGGGGAAATTAGGTTGAGGTGGTTCTCCCCAAGTTCTTACGACTTGGTTGGCTTCAGTGCCACCGCATGGGACAGATTCATGGGGAAGGTTAGGTAGAGAAAGAAGCAGGGAATTGAGCTGGATTTCTAGATTGGCAAGCTCTTTTTCCTTCTCTTCAATTGTAGACCCAATTTCTTTTAGGGCTCCAAATTCCTCTTCGACTTTTTCTCCCTGCAGTTTTTTCAAGCCTATTGCTTTGCTTTGTTTGTTTCTTAAAGCGCGCCACTTTTCGATTTCAGTCTGTAAATTTCTTTTCTTAGAGTCGAGGGCATAAACCTCATCTAGAAGTGGCGCCAAGCCCTTGGCACGAGAGGAAAGCTTACGTTTAGTTTCTAATAGATTATGCCTAATGAGATTGATATCCAGCATGGGAATTTCTTACAAATCGTGCTAATGTCCCTATTTTATAAAATAAAACTAAAATATTATAATGGTTTCTTAGGATAAAATCGACTGTGAAAAAACAAATTTTTTAGTGCCTGAATAGTCCTTGCTTTTTAAAAATACTCTCAGAACTGTGGGGAAAAGCCAATTTTTTCCCTAACTCTGCAGATAGTAAATTACCAAATGCGGCCGCCGCCTGCCCCTTGCTTCAGCCATGGGGATAAGGCGGAATAGGATTTTTCCCGTTAGGGGTTACATTATACATCCATGTGTCTCATAACGGCTGAGTGGAGTACCAATCGAACAACAAGGACCAAAAGAATGTCTGAGAAGAATCGGGAAACAGGCGCCGCCGTTCGTCTGCGAGCTGCTGCTGCGGACAACTCTGGCGGACAAGCGCTAGCTTTCTATACGGCTCGAAATGGCAAGACAGGTTGCAGGCGCCGTCTTGGAAGAGTCGCTCCGGGTGCTGGCTCTCAGACGCGAGAGTCGGGACAGGCAGCTGGTCAACCCCGAGCCACAAGCGGGGAAGCGCGCCCCACTCAGCCGCGTGATCATCGACCGATTTGACTTCAAGCAGTCAGCTCTCGAGCGGTTTGCGATCGCCTGCCGACGCGGCTGTGCGACTGGCGATCACATCGGTCCACATGAGGCGCAGACTGTGGACAAGCAAGCCTTTCGCGCCGTCCAGAAGCACGCCGCCGGTCTGCGCCACATTTCCACTACAAGAACTCCATGTCCAAAAGCTGTAGGCTTCTCTCCCTTAAAAAGCCACCATTTGTTTAGGCCTATCTTTTTTGCTGCTTCAGGTAATATCTTCTCCAGTGATAGCGTTTAGAATTTTAAACTCTTCATAATTGATCCGGGGATCTGTTCTAAAATAGAGTTTTCCTTGCATTCTTCTTTCTAAGTCTACAAGCAGTTCTTCATCTTCAGATTTCAATCTATCCAGCACATCACTGTTTAAAATCACCCGTAGCTCTTTTACTTCAGGATGCAGCCTGATAACCCTATTAATGGCCCTTTGGATTTCAATGCTCATCGTTTCAGGTGATTTCACCATTCCTCTGCCATGACAATGCGGGCAGGGAATATAAAGGGAATGCCAAATGCTTTCTTGAACCCTTTGCCTTGTCATTTCCACAAGGCCAAAAGCGGAAATCGGCAGAAGGTTTATTTTTGCTCTATCCTTCCTAATACATTCTTTAAGCTGTTCAAAGACTAGATGCTGTTCTTTTCGAGATTTCATGTCGATGAAATCGATGACAACTAATCCTCCAATATTTCGGAGGCGAAGTTGCCTGGATATTTCTTTTGCAGCTTCGATGTTTGTCTTAAGAATAGTATTATCTTGATCTTTCCCCATTTTTGCTTTCCCTGTGTTCACATCTATGGCCACAAGAGCTTCGGTCTCATCAATGATGATATATCCCCCACTGGGCAGTTCTACCTTGCGCATAAAAGCAGTGTCGATTTGTCTTTCGATGTTTAATTTTTCAAAGAGCGGTATAGGTTCATTGTAATAGATGATTTTCCTTTGGGATCTCTTGGAAATAGCTGCGACAAGGTCTTTTATCCGCTTGACCTCCTGCTCATTGTCGACATAAATCTTTTCCACGTCATCTGTCAGGAAATCCCTAACCGTTCGTTCAATGAGATCTGGTTCCATATAAAGTAAGACGGGGGCAGGATATTCCTTCATTTTTCTTTCTATCTCATGCCATTTTTGGAGAAGAATAGCCAAATCCCTGATAAAATACCGTGTCTTTTGACCTTCTCCGACTGTTCTTATGATTAATCCCATGCCTTCTGGAATACGCAGTTCGTTTAAAATTTTTCTGAGTCGTACTCGCTCCTTGGGGTCTTCGATCTTCCTCGAAATGCCGAACTGTTCATTAAAAGGCATCAACACAAGGTATCTGCCTGCAAGGGTGATGTTCGTTGTGACTCGCGGTCCTTTTGTGCCGATGGGGCCTTTTGTGACTTGTACGACAACTTCAGAGCCTGGTGGATAAATATTGGGAATATCTTCAGCACGGATAGGACGGACTTTTGACTTTGTGCCTTTTCTTTCGAAAAGTTCTATGCTCACATCAAGAGCTGCAGGAATAGCATCCCAAAAATGCAAAAAGGCATTTTTCCCAATCCCAATATCAACAAAAAGGGCTTTAAGCCCTAGATCCACATTGTTTACTCTGCCTTTATAGATATTTGAAGCGATTTCCTTTTGGCTTCCTCTCTCAATGGCGAACTCTTCAAGAAGGCCATCTTCCAGTAAGGCCACACGCCTTTCAAGGGGCTCACAACTTATGGCAATTTCTTTGTTGGATCTTTTGCTTGAATGGCGTACTAGACGACGAATGCGATCGAAAATCATGTTGAAACTCTCCATTTGTCTGACTCGATAGGCAAGATGAGTCAGGACAAGCTAAAGGTTGATAAAAAAAGGATTTGAGTGAACTAGGACTAAAGAATAGCAAAAAGAGAGAATAAAAAATAATTACTTTAAGTTGCGTCGAATCCATATACTTTCTACAAGACCAAGTCCTATTAAACAAATAATTAAAAAAGTTCCTCCATAACTGATAAAAGGCAAGGGGATTCCTGTAATGGGGACAACTTTTATTGTCATACCAATGTTAACAAAAATATGGGTAAAGAGCATAGCGGCTACCCCTCCGGCTACCAGCGATCCTACTAAATCTTTGGCATAAAAAGCGGCTCGCAAGCATAACAAAAGCATGATGCCTTCTCCTATTATAACAGCACTTCCTCCAACAAATCCCCATTCTTCCCCAATGACTGAAAATATAAAATCAGTATGAGCAATATTTTTAGGAAGGAAACCGAGCATGTTTTGTGTGCCTTTAAGGAACCCTTTGCCCGAAAAACTTCCCGATCCTATGGCAATCAAGGATTGATTGATTGTCCAACCAGAGCCTAGGGGATCTAGATTCGGATCAAAAAAAGTTCTGATCCGGTTCATTTGATACGGTTTTAACCCTGGAATATCCCATCCAAGATGCGAAACACCTATATAGGCGTATAAGAGAACGGCCAGGATCAATATTAAAGGAATGGCAAAATATCTTTTTTTTAGCCCACCTATAAATAGCTGGGCAAAAAGAATGGGAATGAAAACAGCTGCCGAACCAAGGGCAGGTTGTTTTAAAATGAGCACAAAAGGAATAACAACTACAAAACATAAAGTAAGAAAGGAAATTGTAGGCCTATGCTTGAATCTATCGAGCCAGAAGCTTCCAAAAAGGATAAAAGCCAGTTTGCACAATTCGGCAGGTTCTATGCCTATAGGCCCAAATCTAAGCCAGCTTTTGGCTCCATTGACTGTTTGGCCAATCAATAGCACAAGAACCAACAGAGGAATAGTTAACAAAAGAAGAATCCAACTCCATTTGACTAAAAAATGATAATCGGTAAATGCAACGATAAAAAAAATCACCAAACCTAACATAAGCCAGAGAAATTGAGAAAAGGGGGCATTGCGAAATTCAGCGCTAGAACTTGAATAGGTAGCACTATAGATGACGGCTATGCCGAAAAAAGACAGAGCCAGGACAATGAGAAACAAAAACCAATCGAATTTGAAAAACTTGTCAAAAAAGCCAAATTCTTTTTCTTTCTTCTTTGGAGAGTTTTCGTTACTGTAGGCAGCGTTTTCCATTGTCAATCATCATCATCGTTTTGTCCTGACTGATTGTCAGGCGGGGGTTTTGGCTGAGAAGAACCAGATTGCTCTTTGGTAAACTCGGTAAGCCCATTGAAATTGCCAATAGCTGGTTTCAAATAAGTTAACGTAGGATTATGTCCTTTTTCAATTTCAAATATGCCTTCAAGAATTTTTTTTGCAATAGGAGCGGCGGTGGCTCCCCCGCTGACCCCTCCTTCTACAAGAATACAGAAAGCATAACGTGGTGATTCATAAGGAGCAAAGCCTACAAACCAAGCTCGAGTGTCTTTGTAAAGTTTGCCGTTTAATTTTTTAGTCGCTTGGGCAGAACCGGTTTTTCCAGCTACTTTGATGGCTTCAATCTTCGCGTTGGCACCTGTGCCTTCTTCCACCACCCCAAGCATCGCCGATTTAATCGCTTCTAAATCTTGTGGATTGACGTCAAGCTGGGAGTGAACTCGTGAAGGCACTGCAATCTTAATTTCTCCTTTGTTATTAGAAACGCCTTGAACAATTCTTGGATAGAAAAGGGTTCCACCGTTGGCAATAGCGGCCACAAAAAGGGCCATCTGGAGTGGAGTCACTTGCAAGAAGCCTTGGCCAATAGAAACATTGGCGGTATGCGCGGTAGACCATCTTTCCATGGGATATTTCTGTTTCATCCACTCTGGACCAGGAACGATTCCTGGGGATTCCCCTGGCAAAGGAATGCCTGTAAGCTGTCCAAAGCCCGCTACATTAGCCATTTGTTCTATGTTTTGAATCCCTGTTCTTATACCCACTTGATAAAAAAAGGTATTACAGGAATAACGGATACCATCATAAAGAGTGATATTCCCCCGGCCGGTTTTCGTCCAGTCATGAAACAAATGCCCGCCGATATCTATTGCCGCAGGGGAATTGATAACCGTTTTAGGGGTAATAGCTCCAGATTTCAACGCAGCGAGGGCAATGAGAAGTTTGAAAGTAGAACCGGGAGGATAAGAAGAAATAGCTCTATTCACAAGAGGATTGGTAGGGTCGGTTGTTAGCTTTTGCCAGTTTTCTTGGGATATTTTTGGAATGAAGTCATTGGGATCAAAATTTGGGACAGAGCACATCGCTAGAATATCCCCAGTGTTGGGATCCACCACCACCGCAGCCCCTCTGCCGACAGAACGAAGTGCGGTCTCAACGATATACTGGATCCTCGTGTCTAGGCTTAAATACACGCAATCTCCTAATTGGGGGGGGATATAACTTTCTTCATTAACGATATAGCCGCGGTAATTAACTTTGAGGATCCTTCCTCCTGGTTTGCCCTGAAGCTGGCCATCCATATACCGTTCAATGCCCCATTTCCCCACCATATCCAGAGCGATCCCATCAGGGGATACCTTTTCTTTATCATCCGGAGCAGCGACATAGCCAATGACATGCGATGCTAAGGCCCCATAATTATAATACCTAATAGGTTTGACAGCGATATCTATGCCCGGAACTCCTAAGTTTTGTTCTTCAAATCGAGCGACTGTTGCATAATCTAAGTCTGTTCTTAATGAATATGGAACTGAAGGACTAGTAAAATAATGCCTTTGAAGTTCTTTGGGATCCAATTTTACGGCTAGACGCAGAGCTTTGAGAATGGGAGCTAAGTCTGTCATGACGATTTTGTAAATGTCTGGTTCTTTTCTAAGGACAACATTTCCTCCCATCATTCTTTGTACTTCAATCCTTGGCGTTTTCCCCTTGTGTCTTCTGGGAAAATCTCGGACAAGTTCGTCTAGATAAAGATCGATTTCAAACATCGCTCTATTTTCAGCCAGTCCTACGCCATTTTTATCCAAAATAGGTCCTCTGGCTCCTGCAAGACGTAGGGAGATAGTCGTTTGATTCCTTAGTTTAGAAGCATAGGCTTTGCCTTCGTAGATCTGTAAAATCCATAATCTGCTTAAAAGGATTCCCATAGCGACAATGACAACAAGAGCAAGCAAGGAAATCCGCAGTCGAACGGAATGGCGTATACCTGGAGGAGTACTTGTCATGGTAAGAGGCTAGTCAAAATTCTTTTCTAATTTTCTAAGTTAAATTACTATTTTTTTTAAAAAAAGAGGGAAAAAATTCTTCTTCTGGAAGGGGAATTTTAAGGAGAGCAAAGAGAAGGTCCATAAGTAAAAAGAGAGGAATCGATACCAAAGTGCTAAGAAAGGAAATCGAAACACATTTTGTCCAAGGTTCTAAAGACCAGTACCATTGATGGTTTTCCAATTCAAAAAGCAAGTAGCTTACCAGAGAATAAAAAAAGATCCCTACAGAGACATAGAGAGGAAACATCCAATAGTTTCCTATTTTTGCAAAAAGTGGCTTAAGGATACTCATAAATAGAAAAAGCAGAATAAGGCTAAGGGTAGTGGTCCCAAAAATACCAGGTATGAGGAGATCGGATAGCATTCCTGTATAGAGAGAAAAGCCAAAAGCATAAAAAAAGGGCATTCTAAGAGTAAAATAAATGACAAACAGAGCGCTTAGTTCAGCTTTAGCATAAAAGAAAGGGAGATCTGGCATAATCATTTGTCCGAAAATAGAAAGAAAACCGATGAAAAGAAAGAGAAGAAAGATTACAAGCATGCGAGTTTAAAATGACTGATTCAGTTTTTGCTATTCCCTTTTCCCTACGAGTATAACAAACATCTCGTTAAGTTGTGTGAGATCCACCCCGGTATCGAGGATGACCTCCCGGTAGAGTCCAAAATTATGAGAGGCATCGAGGGGTTCCAGCTGAATGACGCTTCCAATGTATAGGCCTGGAGGGAAAACACCGCCTAAGCCACTGGTTAAAACCCTTTCTCCAACTCCTACCTGACTATTCCTTGGGAGATAGATCATCCGAGAATATGGTTTATTTTCTCCGTTTGTCCCAGCCCCTACCACAAGCCCCTGATCTTTTGATACTTCTGTCATCGCCGAAATTTTACAATTCTCATTGGTCAGCAGGATGACTTCGGTGGTGTGCCTTGCCACAATACCAGTTTTCCCAACTACACCACGAGGAGTGACCACTGGCAAATCAGAATAAAGCTCGTTGTCGTCAGCCCAACCGACATCTATCAAAAGATCATTCCACCAATTGGTTGGATCCCGACTGATGACTCGACAGGCAAGAAGTCTATATCTAGAAGCATGGCGAAAGGAAAGCATTTCTTTCAATCTTTCGTTTTCCTGGCGTAAATGGGTCAGGTAGCTGTTTTCCATGGCTAGTTGCGCATTTTTGGCTTTCAGCTCTTTGAGTTCTAACTGGACTTGATCGAGTGTCTTGAGACTGGATGTATAGTCATCGATAGTCTTGACCGTTTTATCCCATATCCAAATCACAGGAGAAAATAGTTCCAATCCATATTTATGGATAGTTTGTTGCCATGGTTTGGGCAGAACCAATCCAATAAATACAAGAAAAAGAGCCCCTAAAAATATGAAGATCCCCGCCCGATGATAGGCTATTTTAGAAAAAGCATTTTGTTCTTTTTCCTCAAACAGGGAGGTGTCGTCTTTTTCTACGGTAGTTTTTCGCATTCGAAAAAAAGGAAGTTTCAAGGAGCCATTAGTAGTTAAATCATTGCCGATTTGGCAATTCTATGAAGATATTGATACTCTTCAAGTATTTTACCAGTCCCTTCTGCAACAGCGCTCAGCGGGTCTTCAGCGATATATACAGGCAGAGCGGTTTCTTCAGCTAAAAGCCTATCAATCCCTCGTAAAAGAGCCCCTCCTCCAGCAAGAACTATGCCGCGCTCCACCAGATCCGCAGATAGCTCAGGAGGACATCTTTCTAGAGTCACCCGTACCGATTCCACAATAACCGATATTGGATCCATCATAGCCTCTCTTACCTCTTGAGAAGTTATCGTTAATGTCTTTGGGAGACCTGCTACTAAATCCCTTCCTCTTACCTCCATTATTGTTTCTTTCTCTAAAGGATAAGCTGAACCGATTTTAATTTTGATTTCTTCAGCAGTTCTTTCTCCAATCATAAGATTGTAAGCTCTTCGCAAATAGTTGACAATGGCCTCATCCATTTCATCTCCGGCTACCCGAACACTTCGGCTATAAACAATTCCAGAAAGGGAGATGATCGCAACTTCTGTGGTTCCCCCTCCAATATCGATGATCATGTTGCCTGAAGCTTCATGTACGGGGAGTCCAACCCCAATGGCGGCAGCCATTGGCTCTTCAACCAAAAACACTTCCCGGGCCCCGGCATGCTTGGCAGACTCTTGAACAGCCCTTCTTTCTACTTCTGTAATACCGCTTGGAACAGCCACTACGACTCTTGGTCTGCGAAGATGAAAATGCGATTGTACTTTATGAATGAAGGCCTTGAGCATCGACTCAGTCAGATGGAAATCAGTAATGACTCCATCTTTTAGTGGCCGTACCGCCGTTATGTTCCCAGGCGTTCTGCCAAGCATTCTTTTGGCTTCTTCTCCAACCGCGAGGACATTTTTTGTCCCTTGATAGACCGCCACGACCGTTGGTTCCCTCATGACGATCCCTTTGCCACGGATATACACAAGGGTATTAGCGGTGCCTAAATCGATGCCAATGTCGTTACTGAAAAGAGAAGAAAAGGATCGAATAATTGAAAAAGTCTTTTGTTGGAAGCGTTTCCCTCCTTCCAATAAACGAGGAGGATTTTTAGAAACCACTTCGGGAGATGGATGAATAGAATTCTGATTTAGATTCATTCAAAAAAAGTTAGGTTAGTAAGATTTGCTATTAATAAGTGCGGGAATCCCTCTTAAAAAAAAAGATATTTTGCTGACATACTATATTCTTCATAACACCCTTAAAAAGAAAATTTACATTAATTTTCTCTGCATTTATTCTTACATTATTTTTTAGATGAATCAACCTTTCTTTCCAATTCAAAAACCTCTGATTGTTGTTGGAACCATATCTACCCACTATGGCGTGAAAGCTGCCTATTCGAATCATCTTCCCATTGATCTTATTGAGTACCGACTGGACTCCATTCTTCTAGAATTGGATTTCGCAGAAGGAATCATTGCATTGCAAAGATCCCTCCAAGAGCGTTCCCTACCTGTTTTGCTTACGATTAGATCTAAAAAAGAAGGGGGAATGTTTGAACTCTCTGATTGTGAAAGGAGTGAACTGTTTGAAAAATTTTTTCCTTATGTCGATTGTGTCGATTTGGAGTGGCAAGAATACTCAAAGCTCTCTACCATTTATTCGCTTTATAAAAATGGAGGGAAAAAAATTATCCTCTCCATTCATTCTTTGTCTGAGTTTATAGATTTGAACAAGCTCATTGCTTCTCTTCCAGACATAAAATTACTCAATCCTGATTTTGTAAAGGTTGCTGTAAGAATAGAGAACCTCAGGCAACTGAAGCAGTTGACTGAACTTTTCTTTTCTTTTCCTAAAATTCCGTGGTCTTTAATGGGTATTGGAGAATTTTCCCATCTTTCAAGAATTGTTTTATCAGCCTTAGGATCCCGACTTGTCTACGGCTATATTGATAAGCCTGCTGCCCTTGGGCAACCTTCCGTTTTAGATTTAAAAGAGAATTTTCAAAGATTAGGAATCATTGCTAAAAATCAATCCCTTCCTCAAGCCCTTTAGGCTGGTCTGCTTGGAGCAAGCAGAGCCCCTAGAAAAGATCCTTCATTTTAAAAGGGAATCAATAGGAATGAAGCTTTCAGGAAGGACAACAATTTCTGTAAGAGAAAAAGCATTGACTGGAAAAGAAAAGAGAGACCACCATACTTTTCCTTCCTTTTGGATAGCTATCCATAGAAAATAGCGGCCTGGAGGAATTTTTGGATTTTGATCTAATCTTCTCCATTCAAAGTGGCCATCCTTACTGAGCGGAATTTTTTCTCTGATGCTATTGTTTGGTATTTTTTCTAGATCCTTCAAGAAACGCTCTTTTATTTTTCTTTCCGTCTCTTCGGCCTCTAAAAGTTCCCTCTCATTGTTAGCATATTCTTGTTCTAGGGGAGCAATCTCCAACTCGCTGTCCTTAATTCTGGATTGGAGACGGAGTATCTGTTCCCGCAATGCTTGAATCTTTGGTCCCACTTCAGATTGAATTTCTTTGGTCAATCTTTTTAGTTCTTCTCGTTTAGCCTCGTTTTCTTTTTCAAAATTATGCCATTTTTTAAGTTCCTCTTCGGCCCATAGGCGTTCTTTGGCAGGGTCTATTTCAGGGGGAGGATTATATAAGGCAAGGTTATAGGCATTCACCCAAGCTTCCGGAGAGCGTGCCTCCGCAGAGGAAATAGTAAAATTGATTCCCAATTGCTGAGCTCTTTGTTTGAAACGGTCCTCTAATTCGGCCAGTTTTTTATCATATTCTTGGTCGAGCAGTACCCCTTCGTTCTTCCAAAGATGATCGGCTTTTTCTTGGTACTCTTTAGCGACAATTTGAATTTCTGTTTCGGCTACATGCTCCTGCTGCTTTAATAGCCTAAGTCTTTCATTCAGTGCAGTGATGTCCGTTCTTGCTTTTTTTAGATTTTCCTTTTTGTTCTGGATGTCTTCCTGGCATGGGCCAATAGAGGTGAGGTAATTGTCTCGTAATGCTTTGATGTCTGCAGAAAAGTCATAAACAAGATAAATTTCATTGGGTAAGGTGATGTCTTTGACTGCTACCCATCCTTCGATCCGGGTTTCTCTCAAGGAATAATACGCCCCTATGCCAGCAGCCAAAATCCCAATATAGAGAAAGATCCGCAAAAGATAGCCAATCCACTTTCTTCGCGATGAAAAAGTGGATGGGGTGGTTATTTCCTTATTAGATTTGTCTGGGCTTAGAGGTTTTGAAGCGGCATATTTAGGAGGAGGATGAACTTTTCTTGTTTCCCGATCTAAGAGAAAATCAGGGGGGCTTTGTCTTTTATTGTCTGTTTCTTTGGGAAATTTAGGGAACCTCGAAGAAAAGCTAGAATGGTTAGTATGGGAAGGAAAAGAGATTTTTCCTCTTACAGAAGCCATTGAGGAAGCTGTAGTGGAAGCTTCAGTAGGAGGATGATTGCTAGGAGCAAAGCCTAGTTTTCTGGGAGGAGGATGTTTTTTATTTTGGATAGAGAGATGGGGAGGGAAAAGATTTCTCGGACCTACTTTTCTTGGAGAAAGGCCTTTAGATTGACTGCTAGCATCATTGAGTTTCCCCTTAGCTGGAGAACTGAAATAGTACCTATCCGCATTTTTAGGTAACTCTTCAAAATCCATAATATTTTGATGCTTCTTTTGAACAATTACACAGGATAGCTGCCTATCAAAATTATCCAGCCTTTATTGTCTGTAAATTTTTTCCATAAATATTCGATGCTTTCCTTGTCTGGTTCTTTTGCCGTTTTTTCACAAAGATAAAAAGAATTCTTCGGATTTTTAGCATCCACACTGCAGTAAAGAACTTTCCCTTTTTGACTCTCTACCCACAGAAAAGTTTCATGGGCTAACATGCCTCCAAGAAGAAAGACCGTATTTAGCGAATCGGCATTTTCTTTTGGAATCGCATGTTTTTGGAAAAAGAAATATAGGTTATCCACCGACTGAGAAGAGACAATAGGGGAAAGGTCGATTTCTCCCCCTAGCGAAAAAGAGGGAAAGAAGGAAACAAGAAAGGACCGATCTTCTTGGAGCTTTTTTAGTAGGAGATGGATCGAAATGACGATTATGTCTACCTCTGGTTCTTTCCCGTCCCTTGCTTGTGAATGGTGCATCGAAATGGGGACAAAAACACTACTCGAACCAAATCTAAATAGGGAAGCAAGGAGACAAGAAAGAAAATGGCTTTCTGGACAGCCAATTTTTAATCCTCCTTGCTGACTGCGTGAAGAAGAAAAGATTTCTCGGTAGATTCCTTCCAGATTATTATCCCGTAATGGCCCTCGGTTGATGGCTTTCAGATTTTTTAGATACCTATCTTCTCTATAGGTATCAAGAATAGGATATCCGCAGGACTTTTTTTTTTCTCCAATCTCCTGGGCAAGTTTCATCCGTAGATTCAAAAACTTCAGAATCCTATTGTCGATCTTTTCTAATTGAGTTCGGAAAATGTCTATGCCCATTGTATTCAATTAATTAATCGAGCAGTCCGACCGCACGTCTTGCTTTTGTTAATGTTTCTTGAGCAATCATCCTTGCTTTATAGGCCCCATCAGCAAGCACTTCCTCAACATAAGCTGGTTTTTCTTCTAGCTCTTTGTACCTTTCTCGAATCGGTTGAAAATAGGCAAGGAGTTTTTCAAGGAGCAACTTTTTATAATAGGCATATCCATACCCACCTTTTTCCATGCTTGCAATAAACTCCTGGTATTCTGATTCAGTGGCCACAAGCTTATAAAGAGCTACAAGGATGGATCCTTTGGTTGGCTTGGGAGATTCGATGGGGGTGGAATCAGTTTTGATGCTCATGACCCTTCGTTTAAATTCTTCAAGATCTCCAAAAATTTCAAGCGTGTTATTGTAAGACTTGGACATTTTCTGGCCGTCTATCCCAGGGATAGTAGCAACTTCTTCCTGTATGTCTGGCTCAGGGATGCGGAAGACCTCGCCAAAGGTATTGTTGAATTTTTTGGCTATGTCCCGGGCGATTTCGAGGTGCTGTTTTTGATCTTGTCCCACCGGAATGATTTCGGATTGATACAGTAGGATATCCGCTGTCATCAGCACCGGATAAGAAAAAAGAGCCACGGTGGGGGAAAGCCCCTTGGCGACTTTATCTTTGAAACTGTGCGATCTTTCCAATAATCCAAAAGGGGTGATGGAAGAAAGGATCCAGGCAAGCTCGTGGACTTCTGGTATGGCGCTTTGCTTAAAAATTATAGACTTTGCCGGATCAATCCCACATGCTAAAAAGGCCATGGCTATTTTTCTAACATATTGGGAGAGGTGTTGGGGATCTTTGATCGACGTTAACGCATGATAGTCAGCTATAAAATAAAGAGTTTCGGCTTTGTCTTGCCATTCTATTGCCCTCTTAATCATTCCAAAATAATTTCCAATATGCAGAAAACCCGAGGGTTGAATTCCAGAAAGTACCCGTCTCATCATTGTTTCTTTGTTCTATTTAATTAGAAAAAATTTAACTAGAAAATGAGATAAACCCTTTCCAAAAAATAAAAGCCATTTGCTTTTAGAGCCGACTATTATGATGGACCTTTTCTAAGAGCATTTTGAAATCTTCTTGACGATAAGCTAATTCCTGTTGAAGCCATTCTGGACTCATACAGAAAGCTCCCATAGATTCGACTTGCCGTTTTTCTTCAAGATCACTAGTCACGACCGTTACTTGCCTACGAGCCACCGATTCATTCACGTATTTTTCAATAAGCCCATCTGCACTCATGCCTTTGGGAGAAAAAACAACGATAAAATCATCTGAAAGGGGAGGAATAGCTACCGGTTCGGGACTTTTTCCATCAAAAACAAGGACAACTTGATAAATCTCTAAATAATGCAGTATAGAAAGCCTTTCGATCAGGAGCTCTCTAGCTTTTCTTAAGCTTTGCCTTTGAGCAACCTTAAGATCATTCCATGCATGAATCACATTGTACCCATCGATTACCAATAGGGGAAGAGAATTCCGTGAAGTGTTAGCCATTCAAATTTTCCCAGAAAGTTGAGGATTTAATAACCTCATTTTCTCCTTTTTTCGCTTATAATACCGTTTCCTTCTTTTTCTTTTTTCTATCTTATTCCATTGCTTGCTCATAGTGGTAGACAAAAAAAGTTTTTTCTTTTCTTTTTAGTCAATTGTACACTATTCTATGCTTTCAAGTTTTCTTTGACAAGAAATCTTTAAAATTTGATTTATTAATTATTTTTATAAATATATATTCATAGTAAAAGTATTAGCAATAAAAAGAGAATTACGTCTTCTTTTGCCTCTTTTTTTTGTTAATGCAAAATTGAAAAAAGAACGATATCTAGTAAAAGTGTATTTTCAATAATCATCCTACCGCATTATGAATCAGTCCAAGAAATTTCATCCTTTTTTTATTTTCCTTTTTGGCTTTATGTTTGTTTTCTTTCTGAACGATTCGGCTAAATCCTTGAATTGGTTTTCTCAGAATAAGGAAACAAAACCAATCCCTTTTCAATTCCAGACGGATAACACACCCATTCAAAGGCAAAATACGGGTTTAATTTCAAGCTTTGCTCCCATTGTGAAAAAAGTGGCGCCGAGTGTAGTGGAGATTTTCACCACGCAAAAAGTCAAAGCTCCTGAGGGATGGATATTCCCTTTTTTTAATGACCCTTTTTTTAGAAGGTTTTTTGGTCCTCCTGATGGCGGAGAAGATCAAAATAATCCAAGAATTTTCCCTATGCCAAAGCCTAGGAAACAAACGGGCCTTGGTTCTGGGGTTATTGTTTCCCCTGAGGGCTATATCCTTACTAATAACCATGTGGTGGATGTGGCTGAAGAAATAAAGGTTTTAGTCGGGGAACAGAAAAAAGAATTTGCTGGCAAGATCATTGGGAAGGATCCTTTGACTGATATTGCTCTGGTGAAAATAGAAGCTTCTGGTTTGCCCTCCATTGTGTTTACCGACAGTGATTTAGTGGAAGTGGGGGATATTGTCCTGGCAATTGGCAATCCTTTTGCGCTGACTCAAACGGTTACTATGGGCATTGTGAGCGGTAAAGGCAGGAAAGATATTGGGATTGAAGAATATGAAGATTTTATTCAAACTGATGCTGCCATCAACCCAGGGAATTCTGGCGGAGCTTTGGTAGATATTCAGGGAAGGCTTGTGGGGATCAATACGGCCATTGTTAGTCCAGGTCGCGTTGGGAACTTGGGGATTGGTTTTGCTGTACCCTCGAACATGGCCCGATACGTAATGGATCAGATTGTAAAGAATGGTCGAGTGATTCGAGGATTTCTTGGGGTGACGATATCGGAAGTAACTCCTGATCTTGCACAAGCTTTTAAATTACCAGAAGCAACGGGAGCATTGGTAGAGCAGGTCAGTCCGGGGACTCCTGCGGATCAAGCTGGAATGAAGGCTGGGGACGTGATTCTAGAATATAATGGCCAAAAAGTCACCGACCCAAGATCCTTGAGATTGGCTGTATCCCAAACCCCTCCAGGATCTAAGGCTACCTTGAAAATTTGGCGTGATGGCAAAGAGAAGATTATACAAGCCGTACTCAAAGAAAGAACTCCAGAAGATGTTTCTGCAAATGTTCCCAAACAACAAGAAGAAAATTCAACGTTTTTACCAGGGGTAGAGATCGCTGATTTAAATAGAATGGTTAGACAGCAATTTGAAATTCCGCCTGATGTTCAGGGAGTCGTTATTGTATCGGTAGATCCAGAATCCCCGGCTGCCAAACCTGGAAGAAATTCGCTGCAGCCTGGAGATGTAATCTTAGAAGTACAGCATCGGCCGGTGCGGACAGTGCAAGAAGCATTGCAGGCCGTCAAAGGAACTTCTGGCAATGTGCTCCTGCGAGTTTGGTCAAAGGGAATTACTCATTTTGTAGTAGTCCCTAGGTCAAATAAATAGGCTAAAAGAGGCTATTTTTTATTGAAAAGCTCCCGTTTATGATCCTTGCAGATGTCGGCAACAGTGTCACCAAAATTGCATGCTGCCAAAACACTGAAATTAGCCTGCTGAGAAAAGTTCCCACTGCTCAACTGAGTTATAGTCTCCTTAGAGAAATTATTCAAAATTTCCCAATGCAAGATTGCATTTTGTGTAGCGTAGTCCCCAAATGCAATGTGTATTTTGAAAATGTCTTTTTGGATAGAATCTATACCATCGATCCATCTCTGCCTTTAGGCATTGCAATCGATTATCCAAACCCCAAAGAAATTGGAGCGGACAGACTGGCTAATGCCATTGCCCTCGCTTCATTCTACGGCTATCCAGCAGTAGCCATCGATTTTGGAACGGCAACGACTTTCGATATTGTCAATCACAATGGGGCTTATTGTGGAGGGGTGATAGCTCCTGGCTTAAATTTGATGCGATCCTATCTTCATGAAAAGACAGCTCTATTGCCGGTTGTAGAATTGAAAGAGCCCTTAAGAGCTATTGCCCAATCGACAGAGGAGGCGATGCGGGTGGGTGCTGTCTTAGGCTATAGAGGCATGGTGCTGTATCTTATTGAAAAAATCAAAGAGGAGCTGGGATGCCCACTAAAAATTCCTGTGATCGCTACCGGTGGACAAGCGCATCTTATTTGTGGTCGGTTGAACATGGTTGATCAGATTGATAATTTGCTGACTCTTAAAGGAATTCGGATAATTGGAGAAAATTTGATAAAAAGACGCATGATCTCCGTAGATTTGGCATAAATATTTCTGCTTAAGGGTAATAAGGATGCTGCTATTTTTTCTCCCTGCTTTTTAAATACCACTGGCACCTCATGAGAAAACTCATCGGAGTGATTGATCAAGGGACCTCAGGGACTAAATTTTTTCTTTTTGATCAGCAAGGCCATGTTGTCCATTCTTCTTTTAAAGAACATCGCTGGTATTGTCCAAAGGAAGGATGGGTCGAACAGGATGCCCTTGAGATCTATCATAATACGCTGAGCTTGGTGGAAGAAGCATTTGCAGCAAAATCGCTTTGCCAGTCTGATCTTGTGGCCCTGGGCATTACCAATCAAAGAGAAACAACGGTTCTTTGGGAAAAAAAAACTGGGATTCCCCTTGCCAATGCCATTAGTTGGCAAGACAGCCGGACAGCAGATCTTGTGAATGAATTTTCTAAAACCCCCGCGGGCCTCTACCGCTACCATAGGAAAACGGGCCTTCCACTGGCAACTTATTTTAGTGGAATGAAACTTTTATGGCTTCTTGAGCATGTCCCAGAAGCAAGAAAAAAAGCTTCCTCTGGCGATCTTCTCTTTGGTACCATCGATTCATTTTTACTTTGGAAATTCTCCGGTGGTCCTCATGGCGGTAAGCACCTGACCGATGTTACTAATGCCTCCCGAACCTTGCTTTTTAATATCCATACAATGCAATGGGATCAAGAAATCCTTGAAGAATTAACTATTCCTTCTGTATTGATGCCTGAAGTCGTTCCCAACGATGCTATCTTAGCTGAGGGGAAAATAGGTTGTTTGAAGGGAATTACCCTGGCGGGGCTTATTGGAGATCAGCAAGCAGCCCTGATCGGACAAAATTGTCTTCGGCTTGGAGAGGGAAAGTGCACGTATGGTACAGGAGCATTTTTGCTAGTGAATACAGCTTATCGCCCTATTTTCTCTGATGCTGGGTTAATCACAACCATCGGCTACAAGTTACGCAATGGAATCATAAGCTATGCGTTGGAGGGCAGCAGCGCCTCTGCTGGTTCAGCTGTGCATTGGTTGAAGCAGTTGTTGAAGTTGAAAGATGACCAAGAACTAGAAACTTTGGCTTTGGAAGCCTCTGATAATGGGGGCATTTACTTTGTTCCTGCTTTTTGTGGACTGTTTGCTCCATATTGGGATCCGTTTGCTAGAGCCGCATTCTTCGGTTTGACTTTAAAGACTCAAGCCTGTCATTTAGCCCGTGCAGTCTTAGAGGCAACTGCTTTTCAAGTTAGAGACCTTTTTGAGGGAATACAAAAGGCATGCGGCATGAAGATGCAAGAACTGAAAGTAGATGGGGGTATGGTAAAAAATGAACGGTTTATGCAGTTCCAAGCGGATATATTGAATAGAAAAATTTTGGCTCCTGAAAATAGTGAAACAACGGCAATGGGAGCGGCATTTGTCACCGGCTTAGCAGGAGGCCTGTTTAATGATTTTGAGGAACTAGGTCAATGGTGGAAAAAAAAGAAAGAATGGCTACCGACACTATCTTCTTTGGAAAGACAAAAGGAGCTTCGTTATTGGAAAAAAGCCCTTCGTAAAGCCGCTAAATGGATTCAAAAGACTACAGGCTGATCTCTGCCATATATTTTTAAAGTAATAGGTGAAAATATCTTGTCTTCTCTAAGAGATATTTTTTTTTGGCTACAGACTGGATTTATTCGATAGTGGTCCCCTCTTTGGGAATGGGGGAAGGGGGAGTGGCGGATTGGAGCGGTTTTGTTTCTTTTTTGGGAATGAACAATTTTTTTCCAACTTCAAGCGGAGAGTGAGAAGAGAGATTATTGGATTTGCGGATATCCTCCACTGTTACATTCACCCCGCTTTTCCGGTAGGCATCGGCAATGCTTTCAAGCGTGTCATTTTTTTTCACCACGTAGTAGTATCCTTTTTCGACCAATTGGGTTGTTGCCTCTTTATGGGCCTTTTCTGATACTGAGGCATTGCCTTTTTTAGGATTTGAAGGGGATAAACGCTCTTTTGATGTGGCAATTTTTATTTTTTCAATATCCCTTTCCAAAGAGTTGACTTGCTCTTTTAATTTCCGTATTTCCTCTTTAATAGCTTGAATATTGAAGGAATTTGCTTCAACATTTTGCTCTAATTGATCTAGGATGTCGACTGCTCTTAGGAGCTTTTTCTTTTCTTCTTCCCCTTCCAGTTTTTTTGCAATCGTTGGAGTTTCTGCATTCTGATCGTCTTGAGAGAAAAGAGGAGCCGAAGAAGAGAAAAAAAGAAAGGAAAAAAATATAAAGAAAAGAAGAGGGGCAATCCTCCCTCTTCGGTCGAATTTTTTGGTCCAATCAAAATAAAAATCAAAGAATATCATTGTCATCCATTCAGTTGGCTATTCAATTTTCTTTTAGGAGATTGAATAGTTCCTGTTCACTTATAATAGGAATGCCTAATTTTTTTGCCTCGTGCAATTTGGATCCAGGATTTGCTCCTACAACCAGATAATTGGTTTTTCTTGAAACCGTATTGTTGACCCTCCCACCTTTTGAGTTTATTTTTTCTATAATTGATTCTCTAGGTTCAGAAAGCGTTCCAGTGATGACAAATGTTTTCCCATTGAGAGGACCAGGTGAAGATCCGGAGTCTAAGGAATGGAAATTGAAGCCTATTTTTCGGAATTTTTCCAAACGCTCTCTATTTTTGGGTTTACGGAAATAGGAGATTATCGATTTAGCCATGATCTCTCCGATAAAAGGAACGGTCAGCAGTTCTTCTTCAGAAGCATTAGCAAGCCGGTCCATGGACCCAAAATACCGCGCAAGTTCTTCAGAAGCTTTTTGGCCAATGTGAGTTATTCCTAGTCCGAATATCAATCTGGAAAGATCCCTTTTCTTGCTTGCTTCTAGTGACCGCAGTAAGTTTTGTGCCGATTTCTTTCCCATTCTCTCCAAACTGACTAAAGTCTTTTCATCGAGATCGTAGAGATCAGCAATGTCTTTGACTAAGCCTTTATCGACCAGTTGATCGACAAGAGATTCTCCAAGTCCCTGAATATCGAGGGCATTGCGCTGGGCAAAATGGAGAATTCTTTCCTTTAGCTGAGCCGGACAATTTTCGTTACCACAACGCAAAAAGATGCCTTCCCAGAAAAGTTTTTCGCCACAACTAGGACAATATTCCGGAGGGACAATCTCCTTTTCTTTGCCAGTCCTTTGAGTCGTGTCTACGCCAACGACTTCTGGTATGACTTCTCCGGCCTTTTCCACAAAAACATAGTCTCCAATCTTTACATCGAGTCTTTTTATCTGGTCGAAATTGTGAAGTGTGGCACGGCTGACTGTTGTTCCTGAAAGAAAAACGGGGTCCATTTCAGCCACTGGGGTAATAATGCCACTTCTGCCCACTTGAAAAATAACCTGATTCAATCGGGTTCTTGCCCTTTCTGCTCCATACTTATAAGCGAAGGCCCATCGAGGGGCTTTTGCTGTGTATCCAAGAATAGGATAGTACTCCCATTCGTTTACTTTAATGGCGGCTCCATCGGTTGGATAAGGAAGATCGCTGCGGATTTCCTGTAGTGTACATGTGGCTTCGTAGACTTCGTTTTGGTCTTTACAGTGCCAAAAGCGAACAGGAATAGGAATGCCAATTTCTTTTAGGAACTGAAGCCATTCGACTTGTGTTTTGCATTCAAAACCCTTTAGTTGACCTGCTCCATAGAAGACCACAGCAAGTGGTCTCTGGGCCACAATCCTTGGATCAAGTTGTTTGAGAGATCCAGCGGTAGCATTTCTAGGATTGGCAAAAAGGGGCTTGCCTTCTTTCTCTCTTTCTGCATTGAGTCTTTCAAAATCCTTTGGAGACATGTAAGCTTCTCCTCGAATTTCTAAAAGTTCTGGAGGATTCTCCATGTCAAGCCTTAAGGGAAGGCTACGGATGGTCTTTAGGTTTTGGGTAATATCATCCCCCACTGTCCCATTCCCGCGGGTCGCTCCAAGGCTAAATAATCCATTTTTATAGATAACGCTAATGGATATCCCATCGATTTTAGGTTCTACAGTAAAGCTGATTTTTTTCCCAGGAAGACCTCGGCGTATCCTTTCTAAAAATCCAAAAAGCTCTTCTTTTGAGTAGGTGTTTTCAAGGCTGAGCATAGGAACTTGATGGGAGACTTGGGAGAAGCCACTTAAGGGGCTTTCTCCTATTCTTTGTGTGGGGGAATCAGGGGTTATTAGTTCTGGATGAAGTTTTTCTATGGTTTCTAGTTCGTGATAGAGATTGTCGTACTCTTGATCAGAAATCAGGGGACGTGCTTCCACATAGTAGGCATGATCGTATTTTTGGATGAGCTTGACCAGTTCATCATGCCTTCGCTTGATTTCACTTAACGACAGAGAAGGGTCTAAAGTAGAAGGCTTGTTTTTGTTCACTTCAATCGAAAAATTAAACGGTAAAGTCTGTCCGATCAACTTTTCTCTCTCTTTTTTTATTGAAGATATTTTTTAGAGAGCGGGAATGCTTGTCGAGCCTTTCTTTGGGCTTTTCTATTCTATAAAAGATTGTCAGAAGAGAAGACATTCAATATAAAATAGAAAGAATGGGCAGATTGTTAGGCATAGAGGCTGGAGGCACGCATACTCGATGGATAGTTCTGGAGGAGAAAGGAGGGGTTGTAGCCAAGGGAAACGAGGGAGTGGGCAATGTACATCTATTAACGACAAAAGAGTTAGTTTCTCTATTCCAATCAATAAAAGAAAAAGTCCGAGTCGAGATTAAACAAATTGGCGCTGGATTTGCTGGTTGCCATTCGGAAAAAGAAGTAAAAATCCTCGAAGAAATTATTAGGTCTGTTTGGCCTGAGGCCACAAAAGTCATTATCGCTGAAGATACCCGTACAGCCTATGCGAGAGCTTTTGAACCGAATCAAGAAGGAATATTGGTGATCGCTGGAACGGGCTCCAATGTTATTGGCTATAAGGCTGGTATATGGGAAAAGGCTGGAGGATGGGGACAGCTTGGGGATCCGGGAAGTGGTTATAGAATAGGAAGGGAAGGACTAGAAAGAATATATTTAGACTTTGATCTTACTAAGAACGTTTCCGCTCTGGCGCAGGCTTTTCTTAGGCATAGTTGTCGCAATGATATGGATGATTTCCTTTCCTATGTTTTGCCTTCTTTTGGAAAAAAGGATTTTATTGCCTCTTTTGCTCCCATTGTGTTGAGCATGGCAGAAAAAGGAGAGAAAAGCTCCTTTGAAATAGTAAATAGAGAAGCTTCCATGCTTGGCTTAAGGGTGCAGATAGTTGCCAGAAGATTGGGCTTAACCAATCCACGGATTGCTCTGGTAGGAGGGCTTTTTGAAAATTCTTCTTTTTATACCACGCTTTTCCAAAACCAGCTAAAAAAATTGCTTTCTTTTTCGGAGTGTTTCGTATGCACGACTCCTGGACCTTTAGGAGCCATACGCCTCCTGGGTTATGGTTCTTTTGTTTACCAAAGGAGCATGGAAAATGTGCTTCCAGATAAAACCCAGCGAGAAGCCTTAGATCGGTCTATGACCGAAGAAAGAAATCCTCGGTCTGCTTCTTTGGAGAAAAAAACGGTTCAGGAACTTGTTGATCTGTTTATATCTGAAGAGAGCTTTGTCCAGCAGGCTTTGGAAAAATGCCGCCGTGAGATTGCAGAGGCTGTAGCCGTCACCAGCTCGATACTGGAAAAAGGAGGCCGGCTCTTTTATGTGGGTGCAGGAACAAGCGGAAGACTGGGCGCATTGGATGCTAGCGAAATGCCACCGACATTCAACGTCTCCCCTGAGATGGTCCAAGCAATAATGGCTGGTGGGGCCGATGCCCTTTGGCGCAGTATGGAAGGCATAGAAGATAGCACTGCGGAGGGGTTTAAGAGCATTTTTAACCGTGGGGTTACCAGTAAGGATATGGTTTGTGGAATAACGGCAAGTGGAAGAACTCCTTTTGTCATTTCTGCACTAGAAGCTGCCAAAACAATTGGGGCTAAGACCTTACTGGTAAGCTGCAACCCCTCTCGGCCGCCTTGTCCTTATGCTGACTTGGCGATCGATCTACCAACGGGACCAGAGATTATTGCAGGATCCACCAGACTGAAGGCGGGGACAGCCACGAAAATTCTCTTGAATATGTTGAGCACGATTTCCATGATCCGTACAGGCAAGGTCAAAGATAATTTGATGATCAATCTGCAACCTAAAAGCATGAAATTGCGGTATCGTTCGCTACGGATACTGATGTATCTTTATGGATTGGACGAACCGGCGGCTATTGCCTTATTAGAAAAAAAAGGATGGTTACTTGCCGCCGTCATCTCTGAATTAGAATCAGAAAAGGGACGGTTAGGCCAAAGGCCTCCTTCTTAATCTTTTTTGAAAAACCAAATCTTGATCAAAGCAATCAGCCTAATTCATGTAATTTCTTTTCCAAAAGTTCATGGACAATTTTCGGATTGGCTTGTCCTTTTGTCTTTTTCATGACGTAGCCTTTGATGGCATTAATGGCTGCGGTTTTCCCTGAGCGGTAATCAGCAACACTTTTAGGATTTGCTTCGATGGCCTCTTTGCAGATCGCATCAAGGGTATCCAGACTGGTAATTTGAGCTAAACCTTTCTCCTGAACGATAAGGGTTGGGCTTTTCTTTTCTGTAACCATTAGTTTAACAATTTCTTTGGCTTGCTTCATGTGAAGCTTGCCTTGATCGACGAGGTTGGATAGCTCCGAAAAATATTCCGGTGGAATGGGAATGGCTGTTTCAGATTCTGAAGCTACAGCAAGATAATCGTTAATTAAAAAATTAGCCACTGATACTTTATTTGCTGATTGAGCCGCTGCTTTTTCGAAAAAATCAGCTAGCTGAGGATCCGAAGCCAACACACTGGCTTGATACTCTGTGAGGCCATAGTGTTGAGAAAGCCTTTGTTTTTTTTCTTCCGGTAATTCAGGGATTCGTTTCTGGGCTTCCTCGATGAGTTCTCCTTCAGTCAGTATGGTCAAAAGGTCAGGATCTGGAAAATATCTATAATCATGGGCGTATTCTTTGGTTCGCATAGGGAATGTTTGCCCTTTAAGATCATCCCAACGCAAAGTTTCTTGTGATATTTCGCCTCCGAGTTCTAAAATATGGATTTGTCTTTGGATTTCATACTTTAAAGCCTTTCGAACCGCGCTGATGCTATTGAGATTTTTTATCTCGCATTTTGTTCCCCATTTTTCCTCACCGATTGGCTTGACGCTGACATTCACATCACAGCGAAGCTGGCCTTTTTCCATATCACAGTCGCTCACGTTGCCGTATCGCAATATTTGGCGAAGGGCTGTCAGATAGGCAAAGGCTTCTTCAGGGCTTCTTATATCCGCTTCTGATACGATTTCCATCAATGGGGTTCCTGCCCGGTTAAAATCAATTCCGCTGTAGTCCCCAAAATGGAAAGATTTTCCAACGTCTTCTTCAAGATGAATCCTCACAAGCCTGATCTTTTTCCGGGACTGAGCTTGTGGATCTTTTTGTGCGTCTTTAGGAAAAGCCAAGGGGTATAACTGGACAGCTCCTCCTTTGCATAAAGGCTGATCATATTGCGATATCTGATAATTTTTAGGCATGTCAGGATAAAAGTAATTTTTTCTGTCGAATTTCCCCCTTGGAGCTATTTCTGATCCAAGCATGAGTCCTGTTTGAATCGTAAGAATGATGGCCTGCTTATTGGGAGAAGGGAGGGCACCGGGCAGTCCCAAGCAGATAGGACAAACTCGGCTGTTGGGTAAGGCTCCATATTCTATGGGGCAGCCACAAAAAAGTTTTGTCTGCGTTTTTAACTGGACATGGACTTCAAGTCCTATGATTGCTTCGTATTCCATAAGGTAATAGTTTTTTCGATTCGTTTGAAAATAAAATGCCTTCTAGAGAGTATTCATTCAATTACGTTTTTTCTAAGGGCGGTATGGGTGGCTTCCATCCGGTAGATTTTTGATACAGATGCCCAAGGGCAAGAATAACTTCCTCTTTCCAAGCTGGGCCAATGATTTGCAATCCAATAGGTAGCCCTTCTGTGGATTGACCGCAGGGAATAGAAAGTCCACATATCCCGGCCAGATTCACAGCAATAGTAAATATATCAGCCAGATACATTTGCAAAGGATCGTTGGATTTTTCTCCAATTCGAAAAGCGCAAAAGGGCGAGGTAGGCGTTAAAAGGGCCTGACATTTTTTGAAAACAGAAGAAAAGTCTTGCTTGATCTTTTCTTTGACTTTCAGGGCACGCAGATAATAAGCATCGTAATAGCCAGAGCTTAGTACGTAGGTTCCAAGCAAAATTCTTCTTTTGACTTCCGAGCCAAACCCTTCATCTCGTGTTTTCCCATAGTAATCTAGAAGGTCTTCATAATGTTTTGATCGTCTCCCGTAGCGGATGCCATCGAATCTAGCAAGATTAGCGGAGGCTTCGGCAGTAGCCAGAATATAATAAGTGGCTACTGCATAGGGAGTGTGTGGCAGGGAAACTTCTTCGATTTTTGCCCCAAGAGATTCAAAATGAGCAATGGCTTTATTGATTGCCTCTCGAACCTCCCCATCTATGCCTTCAATAAAGTATTCTTTAGGGACTCCAAGAACCATATTTTTAAGAGAGAGTGTCTCTAGGAGCTCAGAAAAACGAGGTACTGGCATTTTTTCCGAAGTGTTATCATTAGGATCAAAGCCTGAGATTACTTCTAGTAAAAGCGCTGCGTCTTCGACCGTTTTGGTTAAGGGACCTATCTGGTCTAGACTAGAAGCAAAGGCGGTCAGGCCATAGCGTGAGACTCGGCCATAGGTGGGTTTTAGTCCCACGCAGCCGCAAAAAGAGGCGGGTTGGCGTATCGATCCACCCGTATCAGATCCTAGGGCACAAAAGGCTTCGTGAGAAGCAACGGCTGCCGCAGAACCGCCACTACTACCTCCAGGGACCCTTTGCAAATCCCAAGGATTTTTGGTTAGCCCCGTAGCAGAATTTTCAGTGGAAGAGCCCATGGCAAATTCGTCCATGTTCGTTCTCCCCACTAGGATAGCACCCGCTTTTATTAGTTTCTCAATGACGGTTGCATTATAAGGGGAGAGGTAGCCTTCCAAAATTTTAGAAGCACACCGGCATGGTTCAGCTCTTACGTTGATATTATCTTTAATGGCAATAGGAATGCCACCTAATGGGAGATCGACGTTGATGGTTTTTGCTCTTTCAATGGCTCTTTCATGGTTAATATAATTGTAGGCATTGATCTTAGGTTCCACCTCAGCTATTCTTGAGAACAGCGCTTCGGTGAGTTCAGTGGGACTAAGTTCTTTTCGAACAAGAAGCTTGCGGAGTTCTGAGATGGTGTATTCGAATAAGTTCACTCGATTATCTTTGGTACAATAAAAAGGTTATTGGCATGATGAGGAGCATTGCGTAAAACATCCTCTGTGGCTAAGCCATCTTGAGGCAGATCTTCTCGAAGATTATTTTTAAAACCTTCTTCTTCTCCTTTCAATACCACATCGTCAATTTTTACCTCTTTGAGCTTTTCAATGTAGCCAAGAATGGAGGCAAATTGCTCGCCAAACATTTTCTTTTCTTCCTCATTAAGAGATATTCTTGCTAGGTCGGCAACATACTGAATATCTATCGATGGCTTTTCCATTTTCTATGAAGTAAAGAATAAAGAGCGCTGATGCAAGTAGGAAAAATTTACTATCCAATTCTTGATCCTTCTATTGCTTTCGCATAAGTTTCCTTCATGTTTTGGCTCTATCTTTCCCTTTACCAAAGGATGCTGGGCTGGATAATAAAAAGCTATTGATAAACAACTAACATAGAGCAACGATGAATTTAAGAAAAGAATTTGCCATTTCTCCTACTCGAAACGAGGATTTTCCTGAGTGGTATCAACAGGTTGTTTTGGCGGCTGAGCTTGCAGAAAATTCTGAAGTGCGCGGGTGCATGATTATAAAACCATGGGGTTATGCCCTATGGGAAAGAATTCAAAAAGAGTTAGATCAGCGGATCAAAGCGACGGGTCATAAAAATGTGTATTTTCCCCTTTTTATTCCACTGGAATACATTCAAAGAGAAGCTGAACATGTGGAAGGCTTTGCAAAAGAATGTGCTGTAGTGACTCATCACCGGTTGGAGAAAGGCCCAGATGGCAAACTTCATCCTGCTTCCCCCCTGACAGAGCCATTGGTCATTAGGCCGACTTCAGAGACTATTATAGGGGCTGCCTTTTCAAGATGGATCCAATCCTACCGGGATCTTCCTTTACTCATCAACCAATGGGCTAATGTGGTTCGGTGGGAAATGCGGCCGAGGATTTTTTTAAGAACCACTGAATTTCTTTGGCAAGAAGGACATACGGCGCATGCGACTAGAGAAGAAGCAAAAGAAGAAGCCCTTTTTATTCTGAAGCTCTATGAAGAGTTTATGCGAGCTTATTTAGCTTTACCTGTGATTACAGGAGAGAAACCAGAAAGTGAAAGATTTCCTGGGGCTGACAATACCTTTACTCTGGAAGCTTTAGTACAAGACAGAAAGGCGGTACAAGTCGGCACTTCCCATTTTCTTGGGCAAAACTTTTCGAAAGCCAACAACATTCGGTTTCTTGATAGTCAGGGGAAAATGGAGTTTGCGTGGACATCGAGCTGGGGAGTAAGCACCAGGCTTATTGGGACATTGATTATGGCGCATGGAGACGATAATGGGTTGGTGCTCCCACCAACTGTTTCTCCCATTCAAGTGGTTATTCTGCCGCTGTTTAAAAAGGAAGAGGAAAAGACAAAGGTGTTGGATATTGTCAGCTTCCTTGCAGAGGAAATAAAAAAATTGAGTTTTGCTGCTGAACCCATAAGAGTCGAAATAGACAAAAGAGAGATTGGCGGAGGGGTAAAATCCTGGGAGTGGATTAAGAAAGGAGTGCCCCTACGGATAGAAATAGGTTCCCAGGAAGTCTCCTCTGGGTTAATTACCGTAAAGAGAAGGGATAAAGGGGTAAAAGAAAAGGAGCAGCTACCCGCTCATGTGTTTCTGGAAAAGCTGCCTCAACTGCTTTCTGAAATTCAAGAGGCAATTTATGCTAGAGCTGAGAATTTTCTAAAGCAAAATACTAGGCTAATAGACACCAAAGAAGAATTTTATGAATTTTTTGCTTCCAAAGATTCCAAGGGGAACGAGCTATCCGGAGGATTTGCTTATGCGCATTGGGATGGATCAAGGGAAACAGAAGAAAAGCTCAAGGAAGATCTAAAAATCACCATTAGATGCATTCCTTGGGATCCCCAGAACACTCCAGGAATCTGCCCTTTTTCTGGGCGTCCAAGCAAGGGACGAGTCCTTTTTGCAAAAGCCTATTAGGAGTTTTGCTTTCTAAAAAACTAGCATCATTGCTTGTAGATGCCCCCCCTTTTTCTTAATAAGATCAAAAAGACCCAACTCTTCCCCTTTTCTCATTTATTCAACTTCTCTCCTACCGATTAGAATTAAATACATGACACTTTCCCTTCGAAAAGGGAAAATGCCATGGCTTTTCTATTTAAGAATGGGCTTCTTTATGAGAAGTGGTAGCCTTCTTTTCTTCTAGCTTCTTCAAGACCATTTCTGCGGGGCAAAATCCGCTAAAAGCTGATTGAAACAAATTCAAGCCAACAAAAGCAGTAAGCAGAAGCCACCACTTGCTCACTAAAGAAAGCAATAAACTGATAATCACAAGACTTCCAGCTAAGGCTCTAACTTTTCTTTCGACACTCATTGTAGCCTCCTTTCATAAAAACAATAGCGAGAATCAAAAGAAAATGCAACTGGATATTACATGAACTGACAGATTTACAGATTTGATTGTGCTTTGGCTAGGCTTTAGCTTCGGCCGGTCTGGACAAAGGCTGTTCTTTTTCTCCACCATTGTGCTTTTTCATAATGAGGTAATAGAATACCGGGACAGCTGTTCTAGAGAGAAGGGTGGAAGCAATTTCTCCAGCCATCAAGGATAAGGCCATTCCTTGGAATATGGGATCAAACAGAATGACCGAGCTGCCAACGATCACGGAGGAGGCGGTTAAAAGCATGGGTCTAAAACGCACTGCTCCAGCTTCGATGACCGCCTCTTCTAGCTTATCACCATGAGCCAGCCGCAGTTCTATAAAGTCAACAAGGATAATGGCGTTTCTAACGACGATTCCAGCCCCCGCAATCATACCAATCATCGAGGTAGCAGTAAAAAACATGCCGGTAAGCCAATGAGCAGGCAGGATGCCAACAAGCGAGAGGGGAATGGGCAGCATAACAGCCCAAGGTGTTTTAAAAGACTGAAACCAACCCACAACAAGAATGAAAATGAGGACTAAAACAATAGCGAAAGCAGTGCCAAGGTCTCTAAATACTTCATAGGTCACCTGCCATTCCCCGTCCCATTTTACTCCCCAAGCAAGGGGATTGATAGGTTGATGGGTAAAAAGAATTTCCAAAGGTTTGCCATCCGGTCCTGTAATTTTTTCTAGCTTCCTTTGAAAGTCGATGATTGCATAAACCGGGCTGCCTACTTCGTTGGTGACATCAGCAAGGACATAAGAAACAGGCATCAGGTTTTTGTGGTAGATGGAAAGATTTTGATAGCCCATCACTTTGGTGACTAAATGGTCGATTGGGATCAATCGCATGAACCTGGAAAGCAGGGAAATGGAAAGGAAAGGATGGTCTGTGGATCGGTCTTCTTTCGGCAGCCGGACAATGATATCGACTGGCTCGGGTTCGTCCTGTAAGTGAGCTAATCCGGGACTGGAGCCATGCAAGGCGGTCGTGATGGACTGAGCAATTAATTCTGAAGAAATACCGTTGAGCGAAGATTTCACAATGTCTATATCTAGCTTTTCTAAAGGACGATCGGCTTCTTCATAAGTGGCAATATCAGTAATGCCGGTTGTATCTCTAAAGAGCTGTTCTAGCTTGAGTGCTAAAGCTCTTCGTTCTTTAAAGTCTGGACCGTATACTTCTAATACCAGAGTCGACAGAACAGGAGGACCAGGAGGCACTTCAGCAACCTGAGCGTGCGCCTTCTCTTTCCAGGCAATGGCGTTAATTTCTTTGCGGATGCTTTCTGCTATCTCATGACTTTGCCTTTTTCTTTTATGTTTATCGACAAGGTTGACCTGGAGGTCGCCTTGATAAGGATTTTCTCGCAGAAAATAATGTCGGACAAGACCGTTGAAATTATACGGGGAATGGGTTCCAGCCTGGATCTCCACATTTTTGACTTCTTTAATATTCATGGCAACTTTCGCCATCTGTTCGAGTACTTCCTTTGTCTTCTCTACAGGAGTTCCTTCGGGCATGTTGAGAATAATCTGAAATTCGTTTTTATTGTCGAAAGGAAGCATTTTAGCCCGAACGACTTTTAAAGGAATAAGAGCGATAGAGCCAAGAAGGAGAGCAAGAAGTAAAAGAAGGAAAAGAAAGCGAATAAAGCCGTTGTAGATAAGGGGGCTCATGATAGTACGGTAGATTCGCGTCAACAGATCTTCTCCTTTATCTTTAGCTTCTTTTATGTTTTTGAGCAAAAGGTGTGCTGCCCATGGCGTCACAGAGAGAGAGACCAGCATAGAGAAGATCATTGCGGCACTTGCTCCTATTGGGATTGGTCGCATATAAGGCCCCATTAGTCCTCCAACAAAGGCCATAGGCAAAATGGCTGCGATCACTGCCATGGTGGCTAAAATAAGAGGGCTGACAATTTCTTCCATAGCACCCACAACAATATCGAGTAGTTCTTTGCCTCTGTTAGTAGCTAAGTGGATATGACGAACGATATTTTCTATACCGACAATAGGATCATCGACGAGGATTCCGATAGTAAAAATAAGGGCAAAGAGGGTGACCCGGTTGATTGTAAAACCGAATAAATGGAAAGTTAATAAGGTTAAAGCCAGCGTTGTTGGAATAGCAATGATGACGACCAGTGCAGCTCTAAACCCAAGGGCAAACCAAATGAGGATACTAACTCCAACAATGGCTATGCCCATGTGCTTGAGAAGTTCGTTGGATTTATCGGCTGCCGTTTCTCCGTAATTCCTTGTTATGACATAATGGACATCCTCAGGAAGAATTTTGCCTTGTAGTTCTTTGATCGTGCTTAGGATTTTATTAGCCAAAAAGGTAGCATTGGATCCCTTTCTTTTTGCTAGAGAAAGGGTGACGGCGGGAACTTCTCCAGAAAGCTTCTCTTTTTCATCCCAAGCAGGACCAGGGAGGAGACTGACCTCTTTTTCTTCTTGATCAGGCCCATCCACGATGTTCGCGACATCTTTTAAATAAACGACTTGTCCTTGGCTAACGCCCACGACAAGATTTTCTAAATCTTCTTTAGAGAGAATAAAGGAATTTGGTTCCACATCGATGAGCTTCGGTTCGGTTTCGATGTGCCCTGAAGGCATTCGGACATTGGTTTGAAGGACGAGATTGAAAATTTCCTGAGGAGAAAGCAGTCTTTTAGCAATTTTAGCAGGATCAAAAAAGATTTGGAATTGTCTTTTCCTTCCTCCAATTATTGTTGTTTCGGAGACATCGGCTAGATGATTGATGCTGTCTCTGAGATTGGCTACGATTTTTCTTAATTCAATAGGAGAACGCTTGAGGCTATAGAAGGTTAAGGCAAGGATAGGCACGTCGTCTATAGACCTTGTTTTAATCAATGGAGTGGAAGCCCCCGGAGGCAGGTAGTCAAGGTTAGAATAAATTTTGGTATAGAGCTTGATTAAACTCTTTTCCATATCTTCGCCTACCTTGAACCTAACGATGAAGAGAGCACCATTAGGAGCCGCTGTAGAATAGACGTATTCGACTCCAGAAATTTGCCAAAATATCCTTTCTCCATTGGTAACAATTCTTTTTTCCACTTCCTGAGGGCTGGCTCCAGGCATTGAGACGAAAACGTCGAAAATAGGCACGATGATTTGCGGTTCTTCTTCCCTAGGCAGTTGATAGAGCGCAAAACTTCCTAAAAGAATAGATGCTAATATTAATAGGGGAGTTATTTTCGAATGGGCAAAAAATTTAATGAATCGGCCCGCCCAATTCCCTGAGTGGTGAACGATTTCAGTTTCTGCCATTTTATTCTTCTCCTCCCAATTCGTTCGCTAAGTTTTGGACTTGGTAATCATCCAGTTGGCCAGAAAGAAAAAAGAGCTTGGCTTTTGAGGACTCGTAGCGGGCAACGCTTTCAAGATAACTGATTTCTACTTGTAAACCATAGGTGCGGGCTTGGATAAGATCGGCAATTGTTTTCCTTCCCTCCCGGTATAAGTCTCTTGTCATAACAATAGCCTGCATGGCGTCATTCATCGAATGATAAAGGATTTCAGAATCCCTATAAGCTGTTTCTAAATCGGTTATGGCTTGAGCTAATTTGGTTTGAATGTTGTCTTTTAACAGGCTTTCTTCATGGATCAGCTGCTCTTCTTCAGCTTTGGCTCTTTTTATTTTTGGATCTCTAGAGGGATCGAAGAGGGCCATGGTCCCTAACACCCCTACCGTGTAGCTTCGGCCACCGGTTGTAAAATTATCACTATCAAGCATGCCCGAAGCAAAGCCGTTGACGTTGGGCATAATAGAATCTTTCTCACGTTTTACTTCCGTGCGTTGAACCTGAATTTGATGCCGTAAGGCAGCAAGATCACCTCTATAGAGGATGGCTTCCTGTACCCAACTACTCAAGGACTTTGAAATTTTTTTGGGTCGAGGCAGATTTTTAGGAATCGCTATTTCTGCTTCAGCTGGGGTGCCCGCCAAGGTGTTCAGGGTAACGAGCGCCACTTTTTTTCTGGCCAAATAGCCATTTTTGGACTGCTCAATGGAGGCTGCAAGGGATCTTCCCATGAAAAAGTCTGCTCCAAGCACTAGTCCCTGTTCCATCAGTTGCAACGCTTCATTGAGATCTGTTTTAGAGGCTTCCAGCTGCGACATTGCTTTGAATAGTTCGGCATCGGCAAACAAAAGACCAATCCAGGCATCGATGGACAGTAGAGAGGCTTCCATCCGGGTGTATCTTTCTTCTTCTTCTCTGGCTTTTATAGCATCCTTCGCTGCCTTCACTGAATCAATAGTTTGCATGGCATCGAATATCGGAAAAATCGCCAGCAAGCCTGCATTTTGGTTAGAAACAGTGCCTGGATGATTCAAATTGTGGATGTTGAAATCTTGAGCTGTGAAATTTCTTTCGGTTAAATGCATCATAAAACCAAGGATTGGATTATCAGAAGTAAGCGAATCAGCCCACCCATAGAGCCGTGGATAATAGCCTGATTCGGCAAGAGCCTTTTGGGCAATAGCTTCAGAGAGTTTGGCATGCTTTTTCTTCAGTTCTGGATAATGGGCAAGGATCTTCTTCCATACGGCAATGAACACCGCTTTGCCCCCTTTGCCATGAAAGGTATGGGAAGAGAGGATTGGGGGGCTTTTCTTATAAGCCATCTCCATCTGCTCTTCTAGAGGAGCAACAGAACTGTTAGGTGCAGGAGGTTGGATGGTTGACTCTTGACTAGAAGAGTGAGTCGACTGCGCAATTGGTGAGTTAGATGGGATAGGAGATAAAACGGGGAGAGCGGGAGTGCTTTTTTCGGTCTCTTTCAAATTATGAGCCGATTCTCCTTGGCCAATCCCCCGGTCCGTTAACCATAAGAAGAAAAGAAAAGCAAAAATTAAAACAAATTTTTTGGCCATGTTCTGGTCCTAGCCCAATGATTTTTTATTGCATTATCTCTATATAAAGAGCTCTTTGAAGCGAATTTTACAGCTAAAAAATATCGGTTTTTATCTTTTTGCCTTTCTGATCCAAGAAAGATTTTATTCTTTTGGGTACGATCATAAAAGATACCAATATGTAATGACAAGAGATAATAAGAAGAATTTGTTGCTCTTCAATTTTTTTCTAGCCAGATCGTTTTAAAGAGAGAAAATTAATAAAAAAGGAGTCTTCTTTTTTATTGAAAGAAGGGGTATTTCTTTGTAAGCATAAGTGCAAATTATTTAAATAGAAGCAAATTGGCTATGAGTTATCACAGAGTCACGTTGAGTAAATTTTTGTTAGAACAGCGGAAAGAAGGTGCCATTGATCCAGAACTAGCTTCGTTGATCAATGATATTGAAAGTGCTTGCAAATATGTGGCTGCGGCTGTCTCTAGAGGCAGGCTCAACACCATGGAAGTCAATGTATCGGTCAATGTCCAGGGTGAAGAGCAGAAACCTTTGGATGTCATTGCCAACGACATTTTCTTAAAAATATGTCAGGAGGGAGATCAGCTACAAGGTATGGTTTCTGAAGAAATGGAACAGCCCTACATTATTCCTCCTGAACATAAAAAAGGAAAATATCTTCTTATTTTCGACCCACTAGATGGTTCTTCCAATTTGGATTTGAATTTAACCGTTGGGTCTATTTTCTCTATTTTAAAAGGGCCAGCTGATAAGGAGCCGTTGAAAGAGCATCATTTCCTAAGACCTGGCAGAGAGCAGGTGGCAGCTGGGTTTACCCTCTATGGCCCAACGGTCATGCTTATTTTGACGGTTGGCAACGGAGTCCATGGATTTACCCTTGATCGAGAGGTGGGCATTTTCACTTTAACCCATCCGAATATGCGTATTGTTCAATCGACAAAGGAATTTGCTATCAATGCTTCGAATGAAAGATTTTGGGAGCCTCCCGTTAAAAGATATGTCGAGGAGTGTATTAAAGGGAAGACTGGCCCAAGAGGAAAGGATTTTAACATGCGTTGGATTGCTTCTATGGTGGCCGAAGTCTATAGAATCCTTATCCGCGGCGGTCTTTTTATGTATCCAAAGGATACAAAAGACCTTTCTAAGCCAGGCAGACTCCGTCTTCTCTATGAGGCTAATCCAATGGGTTTCATTGTCGAACAAGCCGGTGGAATGATCTCTACAGGGAGAGAGTGTATTCTAGACATTGTACCTCAAAGCCTACATCAAAGGATCCCTGTCATTCTTGGATCAAAAGAAGAGGTCGAGCGGCTCAACCAGTATCACTATGATTATGATAGCGGCAAACTAACCGAATTTGATTCTCCACTTTTTTCTACCAGATCCCTTTTTCGAACTGATTAACCAGAATGAATAGTAATTAGCTCTATGTCTTCTAAACATCCTATCATCTCCATTACAGGCTCTTCTGGAGCTGGTACTTCTACCGTAAAAGTTGCTTTTCAGCATATTTTCCGGAGGGAAAAGATTAATGCTTTTATCATTGAAGGCGATGCTTTTCACAGGTATGACCGGCAGGAAATGCGCGCCAAAATGGAAGAAATGGAAAAGAAGGGAAATCCCCATTTCAGCCATTTTGGACCGGAGGCCAATCTTTTTGAAGAGCTAGAAGCTCTTTTTAGAGAGTATGGCCAAACAGGTAGAGGCAAATACCGAAAATACTTACATAATGAAGAAGAAGCGGCCCCATATGGCCAAAAACCAGGTACTTTTACTCCATGGGAAGAGATTCCAGAGGGAACTGACTTGCTGTTCTATGAAGGACTGCATGGCGCACTGGTTACCGATAAAGTCAACATCGTCCAATACACGGATCTTCCCATTGGGATTGTGCCCATTATCAATCTAGAGTGGATACAGAAAATGCATCGGGATAAGAAAGAAAGAGGCTATGCGCATGAAGATATCGTACATACGATATTGCGGAGAATGCCTGATTATGTGAACTATATCTGTCCACAGTTTTCCCATACGGCTGTGAATTTTCAAAGGGTGCCGATTGTGGATACTTCGAATCCTTTTATAGCTCGTGACATTCCTTCTCCGGATGAGAGCATGCTTGTCATTCGTTTTCGAAACCCCAAAGGAATTGATTTTCCCTACCTATTATCCATGCTGAAGGATTCCTTTATGTCGAGGCCTAATACCATCGTATGCCCAGGATCGAAAATGCCTCTGGCTATTGAGTTGATATTTACCCCGATGATCTGGCAGCTGATGCATAGGAAAAAGCTTAGTTCATAAACTTTATTCCCTAGAGCTTGTGGCAGGGCCTAAGCGTGGTACTTTTAAGGAAGCGGCTTGAGACTTGCTTATTAAGCTGTGCCCTTACTCTTGGCAAGCTGAGCAATCAGGCAAGCTAAACTGGTGGCCTTCGGTGAGAATTAAGCTCAGAGGCTACTATATGTTACAGGAACAAGAACTGGCTCTTAGCCCAGAAGACATTCCCCATTGGTTTAGGAAGAAAAGAAAGCAGAGTTAGCGAAGCGATCTATAAAAGAGCATAGCACCAATGAAAATGAGCCAAATAAGGAGAAAGATGCGTGCTGGTTTTTTAGGGAAAATCATGCAGGCATAAGCCCCGCCGATAGCACCAAAAATGCCTCCCATAACCATTTTGAAGATGATACTCGAGTCGCTTAGTCCTTGAAATAGATGGATACCACCTCCGATCAAGGAAAGAATAAGTCCAAAGGCGATGTCTGTCCCCACAACATCACTGGGGCTTAAGGTCGTCAAGCTTAAGAGCAGGAGTGTTCCAAGCGCACCGGCTCCAGAAGAAAAAGTGCCTACTTCAAAACCAATTAAAAAAGCACAGAAAGGCAGTAATAGCGTATACTTGTTTGTCGTTGGTCTGTAATCCTTTATCGTATGCCACAAGTTAACGAGGGAAGAGATTACAATGATAACTCCAATGAGCAGAAGCATAATCGATTTAAGATGATCCTGCTGATAAATTTTCCGTAAAATCAAAGATCCAAGCACAACGCCGGGAATTCCACCAAGGGAAAGATAAAATAATGTTTTCTTATCGATATGCCCCTTAAAAAAGTAAATCATGGAGCTTGGGATCTTAATCAACGCAGAAAATCCAAGAGAAATTCCAATAGCTATGGTAGGCTCTATCCCCAGAAGGATAAGCAGAGGCACGGTTATCGTTCCCCCTCCGACCCCAGTCAATCCAATTAAAAAGGCAACAAAAAAACCTATAAGATAAAATTTCATTCTCTATTATCTCTATAGTGAATGTGATATAATATTCTTTTTCTCTTCTGGCAATTCTTTAATGGAGGTTCTTTAAATAGCTCATTCTACAGCAAAGGTTTTTTAGTTAGATCAAAGGAGGAGCATTCCGTTCAAAACAATAAAACGAAAAAACATCAATCAATCTATAAAAATCTGGCTATAAGTTCTGTTCCCGCTGAAGCTTCCTGCAACCGCATCTCTAAGAGCAGCTCCCTCATTGTCTTTTTGTTGTCTATTCTTTCTTTATCAGTTCCATGGAATATGTCAGAATATCTTAGCTAGGAGACAATAGGGGATAAAATAGTACAGAATATAGTGAGAGGAGATGCTTTCTGGTACTGAAAAGCCGCTTCTTCTTCTGAAACCCTACTGCTGACAGAGCAAAAGGGCATGAGGATAATTTTGGTGGGTGATGTCATGCTTGGAAGGCTCGTTGATGAGCTATTAGAAGTAGTGGATTCTTCTTACCCATGGGGTGATCTTCTTTCTCTTTTCCGATGCGCGGATTGGAAAGGCTGCAATCTAGAATGTGTGTTTACTGACCAAACGGAGTTTTATGAGCTGCCGCCAAAAGTTTTTCGTTTTAAATCAGCAGTTAAAAACATTGAAGTGCTCAAAGATGCCGGCATTCGGGTAGTCTCTCTTGCTAATAACCATGTGCTTGACTTTGGCAAAAAGGCTTTGTGCGAAATGCTGGATTATCTTGATGCTGCTGGTATTCTGCATAGTGGGGCGGGAGTAAACCTAGAAGAAAGTCGGCTCCCAGCAATTGATCAGATTCAACGTTTAAAAATAGGCTTTCTTGCTTTTACTGATAATGAACCTTCCTGGGAAGCTTCAGAAGAAGCGGGCATTCATTATGTTCCTGTACAACTCGATGATCCAAGAGCTCAGACGCTTTTCGAGCTTGTCAAAGAAACAAAAACAAAAGTAGATTTCCTCATCGTTTCGGCTCATTGGGGCCCTAATTGGGGCTTTGAAGTGCCAACGGAGCATATCGATTTTGCGCATAAATTAATAGAAGAAGGGGCCGATGTTGTCTTTGGTCATTCCCCGCATGTTTTTCGTGCCATAGAGATTTTTCATCATTCCTTAATTCTCTATTCCTGTGGCGATTTTATTGATGATTACATGGTAGATCCATATTTTAGAAACGATTGGAGCTTTGTTTTTCTTTTAATATTGGAAGGGAAAAAACTAGTTTCTCTTCGGCTTTTCCCTGTGGTTATAGCCAATTTCAAAGCCCAAAAAGCTAGGGGTATAGAGGCAGAAGAAATTATCGAAAGAATGATATCTTTATGCAGGCCTTTTGGAACTAAAATCTACTGGGAAAAGGGAAAACCCTATTGTTGGGTCAAGCTCTAAAAGAAAATAAGGCAAAGCAAGGATGCTTTTGGGGGTTGTTCATACCACCCCTTCTGTACCATAGAAAAAAATAGGTGTCATTTTCCTAGATACTTATTGAGAAAAACTTCCACAGCTTCAAAGAATTGCAGTCTATTAGCTGGATTGAGAAAATCATGTCCTTGATCTTGAAAAATAAGATATTCAACAGTTTGTCCTTTCTTTCTTAAAGCCTCAACCATTTGGTCGCTTTCCATTTTTTTAACACGAACATCGTTTTCTCCTTGGCCTATAAGTAATGGGGCTTTGATGCGGTCTATTCAATTTTTAAGCAAAGTTAAAGGAATGTCTTTTTTTTCAAGACACATTACAAGAAGCTGTCAGTAGTGGATCATGTGATCGGTAAGACTACGAAGCGCTCTAGAAAGTTTTTCCTTTTTTGATTGCTTTCCTTGGAAAAGTACTTTATTGAGCTTCTTTGTAATTCTAAAAATTATTTTTCTTTTAAAGAATTGGAAGTGACTTCTATCCAAAAGTTTCTTTTTTTTTCTTTTTTTTATTTGTTGCTCCTCTTTTCTTCTGTGGCCCAATCCCAAAATCTAGCCAGTTTAGAAGCTTCAAATGCAGGCCAAAATTCCGACAGCTATCAATTTACAAGACACCGAAAAAGAGAGCATCGAAAAGTTTATATTTTGGTGGAGATTGCTCCTGATGGATTTGTCAAATCCGCTTCTATATATAAGTCTTCAGGGTATCCCGAGCTGGATGAAACAGCCCTCCTGTCTGCAAGAAAATGGAAATTCTCAAAAGAAGCGAATCATTCAAACCGGATCCGCCGGAAAATCATTTGCGTTAGATTCAATCCTCCTCTGCGGTCAGGATCCCATAAAGTCGATTCTCATCTCCAGAAGGAAGCAGTTGTTTGCTATATTCTTGCTGAAGTTTCGGCAACTGGGCATGTGAAATCCACGGCTCTCTATAAGTCCTCTGGTGATGCCGAGCTTGATCGATTGGCTCTCAACGCCGTTAAAAGATGGAAATTACATCCAGCAAAAAAGGGGAAACACTCCGTCGAATCAAAAGTTATTATTCCTGTTCAGTTTCACCTAAAGCATTATCAGAAAAAAGCGGCTGCTAACCCAACTGATATTTCCAGTTAGAGAAGGTGGTTAAGAATGTTTCCTTCTTATTTTCTACGCTTTCTCTGGGAGTTTCTGAAGCAGCCAATGGATCGTTTTTTTCACCCACTTTTCGAAAGCGACAACGGCCATTTCTAAATGTTCTATTGCTGAGTCTTCTTTAGGACTATGAGATATTCCCTCTTTACTCTGCACGAACATCATCGCAGTAGGAATCCCTGCTTTGGCAATTTCAGAAGCATCATGAAGGGGACCTGATCCTAGCAAATGTACTTTTGAACAAACCTCGCGAATCGATTCTTTGCAAAGCTCCACAAGTTGAGGATGAAACCTCACGGGTTCTATCCTAAGAAGCGGTTCTGCTTCAAGCTTTAGATTTTCTTCATTAGCAATCTTTTGGGCTTCTTTAACCGTCTCTTCCCACATTTTCTCTAAGTTCGTTTTATCTAGGTTGCGTTCCTCTATGGTCAGTCGGCAAAGGCCTGGAATGGCCGTTGGAATCCCAGGTTCGAGTTCACAACAGCCAGCCGTTGCAACCCCTTGATAACGATTCGCAACGGAACGTAAAAAAGTGACCAGTCGAGCCGCCCCTACGAAAGCATCTTTTCTAAGCCTCATTGGGGTTGCGCCACTATGATTTGTCTGACCCCTAAAGACCAGTCTGTGTCGTTCTACCCCAGCGGTCCCAAGGACAGCTCCAAGTGGTACAGACAACTTTTCTAAGATGGGCCCCTGTTCGATATGCACCTCCAGATACGCTACGGCTTTGTTTTTAAGCTTAGCCGCTTCCCCCACTTTGTCGGCCGATAACCCGTAAGCCTCTAAGACCTCAGCAAGCGAAAGACCAGAGGCATCTTTTAATGAAAAGAGCTCTTCTTTTTTTAAACTGCCTGAGACCGCACTGGAACCAAAGAGGCTTCTGCCAAATCGACTCCCTTCTTCGTCTGCCCAATCTACTAAACAAAGTGTCACCGGAGGCTTGACCGAAGTATAGGTTCTTAGGACTTCTAGCCCGGCCAGCAAATCAAACACTCCATCGAGCCATCCTCCAGAGGGAACAGAATCCAAATGTCCACCAATCCAAAGTTCTTCTGGCCTTTGTCCCTGAATTTTTACCCATAGATTTCCGGCGGCGTCCATTTCAGTTGTAAAAGGAAACTGTTGGACTTTGTTGAGAAACCATTTTCTAGCCTTTTGCCAACCGGGACTAAAAGCCACCCTTTGAGCCCCCAATCCATTGTCGGTCAGTGCTTTTAATTCCAACAGTTCAGCAATGGTTCTTTTAGGATTTAGCATCATGGTTTAAAGAATGCTTATAGGAAGATCGGAAAAGATATTTGCCATTTCCTTGTTCGACAGAAAATTGGCCGTTTGCATAAATAATTTTGCCTCTGAGCATGACCATTTCTGCTCCACCTTTAATTGTAAAGCCTTCATAGAGGTTATAATCTAGCTGAATGTGATGGGAACCCACAGACAGGATTCGTCTTTTGTTTGGATCCCATAAGACAATGTCAGCATCGTATCCTTCAGCTAGCCTTCCTTTTTGTCCCTCTAAACCAAAAAGGAAGGCAGGCATCTCAGCCGTAAGGCTTACAAATTTTTCCATTGGGAGGTTTCTTTGATTACAGCCATAATGAAATAATAAGGCCATTCTTTCTTCTATGCCCGGAACGCCATTGGGGATTTTTGAAAAATCGGATAGGCCTCGTGTCTTCTGGGATAAGAAATGAAACGAACAGTGATCAGTCGAAACCACATCGATTAGGCCCAGAAGAAGTCCCTCCCATAGAGCTATTTGATCCTCTTGTTTTCTTAATGGAGGAGAGCATATCCATTTAGCTCCTTCGAAATGTTCTAAGCCGGGTGTGTGACCCTTTCTTTCTAAATCTGCCTCGGTAAAGAAGAGGTATTGAGGGCAAGTTTCAGCCCATAGATTGGTCCCTCTTTCTTTGGCCCTTCGGATTTCCTCGAGTCCCTTTGTCGAGCTTACATGAACAATGTATAAGGGTGCATGAAGCATAGAAGCAACTGAAGCGGCAAAGTGGATGGATTGGGATTCTAATTCAGGAGGTCTGGTCCGAGCATGAAATATAGGAGAGATTAACTCTTTGGCAAGGGCCTTCTTAACAAGATAATCAATGATGTTTCCATTTTCAGCATGCACCATGGTCAAAAGACCATGCTCCTTCGCTTTTTCAACCGTTTTAAAAAAAAGCTCTTCATCGATTTGCACGGTATCTTTGTAGGCAAGAAAGCATTTGATGCTGCTTACTCCTTTTTCAAGAAGCATTGGTAATTCTTCTAAATGGCTTTCTTCACGAATCACCAAATGAAACCCATAATCAATAAGGGATTTCGACCGGACTTTCTGTTGCCAATTGGCTAGAGTGGCAAGGAGACTTTGGCCAGGATCTGGAAAACAAAAATTAATGTGGGAGGTTGTTCCTCCAGCAATTGCCCCAAGATGACCAGAGAAGAAATCATCTGCAGTTTGGCTTCCCCCAAATACTGTTTCAAGATGGGTGTGAACGTCTATTCCTCCAGGAATCAGATACTTTCCGCTCGCATCAATGGTTTTTCGTCCAGAAAGATTTTTCCCTAACGCAACGATTTTCCCCGCTTCTACCCCTATGTCCATTTCCGTTTTCCCAGCTGCATTAACCAAAATGCCGTTTTTAATCACTACATCCATAAAGAACTTCTCCGGTCGCCCTCTTTCCTATTGCCTCCCATGATTTCTTTTGGATGCCTGGGCGCAGTTCTAGTTTTTGTGCTTCCATTGTTATCATTTCTATACAGGAATCGACAGGGCAAACATGTTGGCAGAGTGAACAGCCCACACAGTCCTCTGGTCTAACCTTTGGGAACATCCACTCATGCTTCCCAGAGGAAGGAATCACAGGGTAAAGTGCTTTGCCATCGGTTAGATCAATGCAGTGATGGGCTGCATCCCGGCAAACTATATAGCAAAGAAAACAATGAATGCATTTTTGTGGATCGATTTGAGCGATCTGTTTAAATGTCGGCTCCAGTTGGTGAAAGGGAACTATATGAGAAAGGGATTTGCCCCTAAAATCAGCAATGGAACTAAAACCTTTTGCTTCCATCCAATGTTTAAGCCCAGAAAGCAGATCCTCAATAATCCTAAATCCATTCAGCATCACGGCTGAACAAAGTTGAACAGAAGAAGCTCCAAGCAATAGAAATTCAACGCTGTCTCTCCAGGTGGATATACCGCCCATAGCAGAAATTGGAACTTGTTTCTCTTGGACCATTTCCATGGAGGCTACCTTAGCGGTTAGGCTCAAAGCAATAGGTTTGATGGCTTCTCCTGAATAGCCCCCATAGCTGCTTTTTCCTCCAATACTTGGCAGGACTTCAAAGGTATCAAGGTCTACGCCGCTGATGGACTGTATTGTATTGATGAGGCTTAAGGCTGTAGCTCCACCTTCAATAGCGGCTTTGGCTGTCTGCGTAATATCTGTAACATTGGGAGTAAGCTTAACAATCAGGGGCAAGCGCGTCACTCTTTTTACCCAAGAGGTCACTTCCCTACAAAGGATTGGATCTTGTCCAATTTTACTGCCTGTGCCTCTTTCTGGCATTCCATGAGGGCAGCCGAAATTCAGTTCGATCCCATCGGCTCCGCTCGCTTCGACTTTCTTCACTAGTTCTTCCCACTTTTCTCGATCGTATTCCTCCATTATCGATACGATCACTGCTCGATCGGGCCATCTTTTTTTAATTTCCTGAATTTCTTTGAGATTCAGCTCGAGGGGACGGTCAGAAATAAGTTCAAGATTATTCAAACCTAAAATGCGGTCCCATTTTTTGTAGGAACTATAGCGATTCGATACATTTTCTACGGCTGTGCCGATGGTTTTCCAGACGGCTCCTCCAAAACCCGCTTCAAAAGCAGCGTTTAGTTGAGCTGCCGAGTTGGTTGGGGGACCAGATGCAAGCCAAAACGGATTTATGGAACGGATTCCAGCAAATTCTATAGATAATTCAATCATAAGTAACCCAATCGATCGGTTCTTTAGGAAAAAGAGGCGGCAAGAGAGAAAGCAGCTTTTTTCCCATCTTCAACAGCATGGACGGTCGAAAACATTCCTTTTTTCCGTATGCAATCCCCTCCAGCATATACCTTAGGAAGGGAAGTTTCATATTTTTCATTGACTTTGATAAAACCATTGTCAAGTTCAATAGCCATTGTCGTGATCCATAAGGGCTTTTGTTGACCGCTTGCTCGAATGACCAATTCAGCGGGTAAAAAAACCTCTATTCCAGTTTGTTCCTTTTTTTCTACTGAATCTAAGATGCTGTGGGGATTGAGACGCTGGCATTTTAGTCCAACCAATTTGTTTTCTTTTACAACTGCCTCTTTCACCATGGTCAAAAATTGAATAGGAACAGCTTCTTTGAGCACTTTTTCTATTTCTTTTGGATAAGCTCGAGACTCTTCAAGCCTTTTTCGATAAAGAATGCTGACCTTTTCCCTAGCTATCTTCTTTGCTACTAGCGCGCAATCAATAGCAGTATTGCCAAGGCCAATGATCACAATATTGTTGGCATTAGGTAAAGACCAAGGCTCCAATTTTGCTCTAGAGAGAAACTCTAGACTGTCCAGAAAGTATGCTTCTCCAGGGATCTGGAGCTGTGGACTCTTGCCTAATCCAATGGCCAAGAAGACGGCATCGTAAGCAGTTCTAAGCTCTTCTAAGGAAAAGTCTTTTCCAAGCTCCTTTTCTGTATGGATTGGCACTCCAAGTTTTTTTACTTCTTCGACCTCTTTGAGCGAAACCTCGATTGGCTCGCGAAAAGAAGGAATAACGTAGGTGGAAAGTCCTCCGGGGAGTCGATTTTTTTCAAAGATGACTGCTTCTATCCCCAATTGAGCTAAAGTAGCTGCACAGCTTAGCCCCGCAGGCCCAGATCCTACGATAGCAACCTTTTTCTTTTTCTGAATCTGAATATGCCATTGTGAAGGAAGCTTCTGCTTAGCCCAGAAATGGTCAATGGCAAAACGTTGAAGCCTGCCAATAGAAACAGAGGGTTTTTTTAATTTGGTTAATACACAAGCACCTTCACAGAGCTCTTCTACTGGACAGACTCTGCCACAGGTTCCACCAAGAAAATTGGCTTTTAAAATAACTTCGGCAGCACCCCTAAAATCTCCCGTTTCAATGCGCTTGACAAACTTAGGAATTTCAATGCCGGTTGGACAGGCAGTTACGCAAGGAGGATTCCAGCAATAAAGGCAGCGGCTGGCTTCTCCTATAGCTTCGCTTAGGGATAGAGGAGGGAGGGATTCTTTTAAAAATTCCATTTTTTTCTCTTTTTCTAGCTCTCTTCGTTTTTCTTAATGGAGGAGCTTCTTCAATGAAGCAAGTCCTATGCCGTTCCGTCAGACTTACTCATTTCTACTAACACAGGTTCGAAGCTGCAACGATCATAGCTCTGAGATTCCTCCAGGGTTTTTTTGACGCCAGCAAGCAGTTTCTAGGTCTTGCCTGAGCGGCTACCTGCAGCCAAGCGCTGAACATGGGGATGCTCCCCAGCACCTCCTTGGCCAAATCTTCCTCGAAGGCCGTCTCCTCACCCTGGTTGAGGATCAGAACCTCGACCCCCTTGGTCTGGCAAATGGCGAACTCCAGTTCCGCGCCAAAGCCCGTCAGCTGGTCTTTGTGGGTGATGTCCAAGCGTCCGACCTGCCCGTCGATGATCGCATCCAGCAGCCGCTTTAAGCCTTTCTTGTGGTAGTTCAACCCAGAACCCAGGTGGGTAATGTCTGCGAACGTCCAACCTTGCCGGGCGCAGTAGCGTTCGAGTAGCTGCTTTTGCCGCTCCAGCTCATCTTTCTGCTCGATGCTGAACACACAGGCGTAGGCTATAGTGCGAGATGCCGCCTCCGACGCATAGAATTGATCTGGACGAAGCAGAGCAGGGTCGTAGCGACGCTGCCTGCCAGCAGTGCGTTCATCGAAAAGAAGCTTGCCCTCGCGCTCCCAGCGCCGCAGCGTTTGCGGCGCGACCCCCAGGAACTCGTTGGCCTCTTGAATGCTGACTAGCTTGCGAGACATGCTCAAAATATTATCTTTGCGAAAGAAAGTGCTACTTAAATTGAAACTGTTCAAGCCCTTTCTATTGACTATTTTTAGTGTAAAGTCCTTCCTGTTGTTTTTGGAAGAATGAAATCCTGCAATTAGAATAAAGATAAAAAGGGTTGTGGTGGATTTTTAAAAGGCTGTTTTTTCAAACACCAGAGGCTCATGGCCTTACGGGAAGTTGGCTATAGGGGTAGAGAGCAAAGTCTTTAAACTATTTTCCTAGTAAGCTCCATTCTGTCCATTCTTCAGATTGGCATGCGCGATGCTAGGCATGCCACAAAAGCTATTGGTTTTTCCAAAAGAAAACTTGTGCCATTCCCCTTGTCATATCCCTTAGCAACTCAATCCCTATGGTTTGTCTTTCTCTAGGTTTCTACCAAAGATTCTCAAGCAATAGAACTAGCAAGCCAAAAAAAACTGCCTGTTCTCCAATCGCTTTCCTTCTATTAAGGAATATTTATGGCTATTTTTATAAAGATGATTATTAAAAGTATTGGGCATGGAACAAAATCTTTGAAGGAATTGATCTCCATGCTCAAAGAAGCGAATGTAGAGGCTTTGATTGATGTCCGATCAATTCCACGGTCTAGTCATAATCCCCAATTTAATAAAGAAACAATTGCGGAGGCACTTACTAAAGAAGGCATTCTATATATTCATCTCCCGGAGGCTGGGGGACTGAGGCATCCGAAAAAAGATTCTCTTAATAAAGGTTGGAAAAACGAGAGTTTCAGAGGATTTGCTGATTACATGGCAACTGCAAATTTTTTAGCCTCTCTTGATCAGATTATTGAAATAGGAAAAGAAAAAAGCGCAGCTCTAATGTGCGCAGAAACCCTCCCATGGCGCTGCCACCGTTTTCTCATTGCAGATGCTCTCATGCTTCGTGGAATAGAAGTTGTTCATATCTTATCAAAAGGAAAGGAAAAAAAACATCTACTGACTCCCTGGTGTCAGATAAAAAATGGAATAGTGACTTATCCTGCTTCTAATGAAACGGAAGCTTTCCAATGAGCGATTAAACACTCATTCCCTCCTAAGAATGGCACTCAATCGGGACGATAGCCCTAGTCGATAGCCACTACCCAAAAACAGGACCTTTTCTCCCTATCTGATGCTAAGCGCCTCTTGCTTGCAGCCTTCCAGTCAGAGATTATTCGTTAATACAGTCTACAAATTTTAGAAAAATGGTACGATTAAAAAAATTGGATCTATTATTTATGATGTTAATCACTATATTTTATAGATAAGTGAACTACAAAGTGTTCTTTTTAATTTTTTTTCTACTGATCCTTATTCCTAGCGCTGCTTTAGCGCTACTTGTAAAGACACCAAAAGGGTATCGACTGACGATCTTGCCGGCTCAGGGTGGGCAAGAACTAGTTGAAGGCCAACAGGTGCCTGTTGGTAAAGTCACTATTGGAGAAATCAAAGAAGTCGTTTATGGAACAGAAAAAAAAGAGAAAAAAATTCAGAAGACTAAACATCGTTCTAGGAAAACAAAAAAATAATTGTAGCTAGTCTTCTCACTCATTCTTGTTCAAAGATTAAAAAGGTTTTTTGTTATTTTGGCTTTTGATGCGCTATTTCTTTGATTTTCTGTTCAGCTTTCATTTTTTCTACCACGTTCTTAGTTTTTTCATAAATTTTTGCTAAGTTCCACCAGGCTTCCATATAATCGGGTCTAAGCTCAATAGCTTTGCGCAAAGATTCAATGGCTTTCTGATAATCTTTCCTTTCCCCATAGGCCGTTCCAAGATTACACCAGGATTCAGCAAGATCTGGTTTAAGGCGGATTGCTTTTTTTAAAGCTTTGATTGCCTGGGAATACTGGCCTAGTTCAATATAGCAAGCACCTAAATTGGACCATGCCTTCGCAAAATTTGGTTGGCCTGCTAAGGCATGCTTGAAAGCTTCGGTTGCCTCTGCATACGCTCCTACATAAGCATAGCAAGTTCCAAGATTACACCATGCCTTTGCAAAGTCTTTTTTAAAATCGATCGCTTTTTTATACGCTTCGATCGCCTGAGAATAATGACCGAGGTTTTCATAGGCAATGCCAAGGAAAAAATAGGCTGCCGCTTCGGAAGGAAAAGTCGCAATCCATCTTTTTGAAAACACAACGAGACCTTTCCAGTCTTTGCTCTGCTCTAATTGCATTGCTTTTGTAAAGAACTGAAGCTGATCTTTTTGGAAAGCCTTGTCTTTAATGATGAAGGGTCTATCGGATTGTCTCAATTTGCTTTGGGAAAAGGAAATGGATGTAGTGTTATCGCTGGCCTGCTGAGAATAGCTTTCTTGTCGTGCCTTGTGGTTTTTGGCATAGCTTTCTTCTAGAATAGGAAAGAAGAATAAAAGCCATAAATAATAACTTTTCAGAAAAATTTTCATGAATTTATTGGATTTTTCAGATTTCATTTTTCCGAAATTAGTTGGTTCCCATTGGCTTCTGTGACATTGAGGAGGGGATACGAGCGGCGATTTCTCTACATACTTCATCTTCTGCTCTTCGAAAGGTAACATCCCTGATTAATAGGGCTGTGGTAAGAGAAGAAATAGCAATGTCTAGAGGATCAAATGCTGGAGCAAAAGAGGATTCCGTACGGCTTCCGGATACCTCCACTAAGGTTTTGGAAGATTTCGTAGAGACAAATTTGACTGAAATCCCAACCCTACAGGCAGCATACATTAAAGAATAAATCGACATCATTGAGGAAACCTTACCATAAATGACACAATCTACTCCAAGCCAGTCTCCAATCGTGGTGGGATCGGTTACTAGCATATCAGAAAGCTTTTTCCATCCATGAGCCTTTAAAATAGAATCTGTCAGTTCAATACTTTGAATGTCTAAGTCTCTCTGAGCAAGATAACAGGCTACTGCCCTGCGTAATCGATTCCCGATTGTCCAGCGGAACTGTTCCCTTTTTTCTTTGGATCTAAAAGAGAGGGGGATACCATTAAGAATGAATTTGCCTTTTGTTGCCTCTTCAATGAAAGGAAGCAGCGCAAATGTTTTAGGTTGTTCTATTGCAAGAAAGGGTGAGGCGATACGTTGGAAACGAGAAGGATCCATTTCAAGGACATAATCCATGGTTTTTTTCTTGCTATGAGCAACAAATTGTTTTTCCTCCATGAAAAATCGTTGGGGCTCTAGCTTTTTTCCATTAGCTGCCCAGGCTCTAGGTGGCTTAATAAAATCTCCTTCAGAAGGGTGTTTTAAAAGATAGGCCTCGGTAGAAGCATCAGTTTCTTTTGAGGGTAAAGCTTTAGGGGCAAACTGAGTAGTATCTCCAAAGACAGGATAGGCCTTTCTTGGAGAGAGGGGAATTCTTAAGACGAGCTCCCGACAAGCTTCATCTTCAGCCCTTTTTAGGTTGATGTCCCTTAGGTTTGTCAAGGTCAAAACAGAAGAAATGCCTATGTCAACGGGATCAAATCTAGGGTTAATATCTAAGAGGTTTCTATTGACACTGCCGCTAAAAAGTACTTTCCCTGTTTTTGAAGAAATGATCTTTATGGAAAGTAAAACCCTGATGCCGCTGCCCATGATCATATAAAATCTCTGATATGGAAAGACTTCTCCATAGACTAGCGCATCGGCCCCTAGCCATTTACCAAGGACTTCAGGCTTGATGGATTGAAGAGAGATTTCAGTCCTAATATTTTTTGCCTGAAGCACTTGGTCTATTTTAGATAAGGGAACGACCTCAAATTCCCTTGACGCAAGAAAGCCAAAAAATACTCTTCTTACCCTTTGGGCAATAGTCCATCTCCAGCTTTCTACATTGTCCTTATCCCTATTATCTATTTTAATCCCATTAATGGAAAATTTTCCGCTTCCTTTTTCAAGGAAAGGTAAGACGGCTATTCTCTGAGGGGCATTCTGCTCATAGTCTGGAGAAATTTGGATTTTGCAGGCACCAGGATCAGCTTCAATAAGATAGTCATACCAGTGTTTTTTGCCATGCGACGTTAAGCCTTCTTCTTGTAAAAAAAGCGGCTGATCCTCAGCCTCGGTTATCGCTAATGTGGTGGGTTGATTGGAGGATAGAGCTGATTTTGGTTGGATGCTTGTTGAAAGAAAAAGACTACTATTGTAGCCAAATAAGGAAGATTCATGCCCTGCGCTACAAAAAGCAGAAAAAACTAATAGAAGGTGTGCAAGAGTAAGTCGACCAAACAATTGCAAAATCAATTTTTCTTCCTTTTTTTTAACTTAAATTAGAGAAAAATAGTAAAAAAAAATAGAAAAGAGCTAGCTCCTTCCTTCTGATGGATTGGTTTTTACTGGCATACCACTGCCTCTTTGGGTTTTATTCTGCTGAGTCAGAGCTAATCCTTAAAGTTTAAAATCTTTTGTCGCTACCTTCTCTTCAGCAATCATCTTTTCTTTACCATCCATCGCCGTAATGCCCCTGCCTTCAGGCATGGGGATATAAGGCGATAAATTATAGCTATGTGTAGTATAATTATGTATGAACAGAAAAGAACAATTGAAATCCAATAAAAAT
>Ga0080003_1000070_pt1 | contig 72820 bp, 69 predicted proteins | sample JossMetagenome_FD_69206 | JGI IMG/M metagenome (GOLD analysis project Ga0080003, IMG submission 69206) | Hot spring microbial communities from Joseph's Coat, Yellowstone National Park, USA - JC2_E (SPADES assembly) (version 2) | ecosystem: Environmental > Aquatic > Thermal springs > Hot (42-90C)... | reverse complement strand
GAAAATCTATTACCATATTTAAATGGAACAATTGGTGGTGATCCTTATGCATTAAATTCATCTGATCCGGCTTCAGCAGTTGAATATGATAATGGATTGAATGTATTTCCAATATATGTTAACTTTTATCCATATCCAAATAATGGAAGTGTAGAAGAACAAGAAATATCCTGTAATAATGGATATGCGGCATGTTTTATCAATAATCAATCTAGTGATGTATTACCTACGTATAATAATATAAGTATTTATTTAAATGGATCGCAATATGATAAAAATGGTAATTATGAAGGGCCTTTGAGTATACAAACTATAGTAAATGGACCTTTCGAAGGATTATTAATGGATGATGGAACATATCAAGGATCTTATGCATTGATTACATCAGATATTTTACAAAATAATTTTTCTACATTATCTCAATCACAAAATGGATTGGGATTGCAAACATTTGCATATTTTTCTGGAATACCATGGGAAGATCCTCCAGGTACTGGTACAAACCCATTAGTCGCAGATGCAGTTGTATTATCATATGTTACTAATAATGGTCAATTCTATGCTGATACAGTAAATGATTCTAATCATCATGACTTAACAACGAACAGGAGAGGTGGTTATCATGGAGGATATGTGTATACAGGAAATCAAAATATAGGAATAAATGTTGGAGGTGATACATATTTACCTCTTAATTTCCCAATGTTTATGTATGAATATGGATGGGTTGAGGATGATGGTCTACCAAATCCAGGTCCAGGTTATTCTTCAGGTTATTATGTTGGAATATTACAATATAATAATACACTAGGATTAGGATATTTCTTAACTACTCAATATAATACTAATCCATGTTCATCAAATCCATGTACTTCAGGATATTATGATTATTATTATTCAGGATCAGGATGGAGTTGTGGTATAACTTGTGATTTCACTCTTGGTCTAACTAATTGGAATCTCGATTATTATTTCTTAGAAGATAATACTAGTAATATACAAGGATATAATGAAGGGTCAAATTATTTTCCCTTTATGCCACAGGATCAACAAAGTAATGAGTATAATTATTCTCAATATGGTGTATTTTGGTTATATAACTGGTTCCAGGCAGAAAATAATAATGAAAATAATAATATGAATATATTCTTCTTAATGAATGGAAACATTTTCAATTATTCACTTGCTTCTGCTTCAGAACAATACATGTTAGGAGAGAATTGTGGGTGGTTGGGTTTGGATTGTTCTCCATATTATGCATACGCAATACCACCAATGCCACCAGGACATGTTTTTTGCTCTGTTGCAAATATATGTAAACTTTTATTCGTACAATCATACATAAATGCGTATAATACGGCGTTTAATCAACCTGTAAATCACCAATATGCTTTGAATAAGTATTATCAGCCATTTAGTTCTAATGAAGTAAATAGTAATTTTGTACCTGGAACATTTGGTTATGCAGAAGAACATAATACTCGTTCACAACGTTTTCATATAAATTACTTACAAGATGATTTAAATGTATATGCCGGAATTCCTTATTTATTTGATTCAGCAGGTTCTGGAGCAGGTTCTGGTTTTATGTATTTAGATTGGATAATAGTTACTTATGGAGTACCTTATATTGTGAGTGTATCTTAAAAATGTCTTAAAAATTGTTAAAAAATTAGCTAGAAGGATTATATACCTGTTGTGGGAGATCAAAGGAAATAGCCGTACCAGAAGGACTAGAAGTTATACCGTATGGAATTATTGTTTCGTTAGGTAGTACTAGTAAACCTCCTCCAGCAAGATTTAGAGAATGTTGATGATATAGAATTATTTGATATGGTAGAGTTCCAGTTATGTTTGACCAATCAAATACTGGAGAGTTTCCCGGTAGTCCTGCTGCTATTGTTCCTGGCATATTCATTGCTGCTACAGAGTTAGGTACCCATTTATCATATGTATAGAATCCCGCAATGTTTGCTGGGTTTATTTTATCTGCTTCTATTACATAATATGTCTGTCCATTTATTGTTGCCTGTTCAACTGGTACCTGACCTTTAATTACATAGAAGTCCTGTAAGGGTACATACGGTTGATTATTTACTGGATCAGTTTGTCCAACAAATTGACTATTCAATTGAACTATTTGGTTATGATTTTGTATTATTGTACTTGCATACTGTCCATTCCATATTACGTCATGTACTGTAGTCCCATTATTTAATATTAAATTACCTACAGGATCTGTCTGTCCATTATAGTTTACTGTTTGACCGTTTGGCACAAATGCTTCATAACCATTTTGAGATCCTAAATATTGTATATGTTCATTGTGTGGAGTTAGCCCGCGCGCCCCAAGCAATATAAGCAGGGCGAGGGCGGCCACGACAGCCCCCGCTAACGCATACCTTAGAGCTCTGCCTCGGGCCCCTTTGAGCGCCGCGCCTTCGCTGGCCTCATGGGCTGACGCCCCCGGCAACTTCAACTACGTCACCCCACGCCCAATCCCATCGTTATCCCCCAGGAAGTTAAAAGGGTAGCTCACTGTCAAGGTAGCCGCGCTGAACTGTGAGGGGAAGCAGGGCCCTTGCCCACATGTCGGTGCCAACGTCGGCTGCGACGGGGCCGTGCCCCAAGCGGCATAAGGGCTTTAACTCCTGTAGATGGGACCCCGCGCCGTTGGGCTTGACGGCAGCACATGAAGTGCGGGCGACGCGTGAGCCCACGTCGAGGTGGATGCCTCTAGGTGCGACGAGCGGGCGTAAACGATGAGAGTGAGCGCCTAGGTGCAAACTGTAGCTCACTGGCCAACCCTGAAGAGCTCCCCTGGCACCTGCTTTGGGACTGCCACCCCGAACCTGGCCCTCTCCCACAGCTCCCTTATGTTTGAGGCCCTGGCGTACCCAAGACCTGCCCTTATGCCCTCAATGAGGTCAGCACAGGAGAAGTATGTAGATAACGAGCCCGCTCAGGCCGACCGCCGCGGTCCTCCAGCTGAGGCCGCCCCTGGACAGCTTCAGTGACGCTGCCAGGACGGCGGCCTCGGTGCCCGCTACAGCCTCTAGGGCCGGGAGGTCAAGCCTCCATGGCGCAGCAATAATGCCTATCGCAGGGTATACGGTGGCGTACAGCAGGGTCTCGCCCATGAGGGCCCTTACTGCAAGCTCGCGCGCCCCTGAGCTCCCAGAGAAGCGCCACTATGGACTCTGGCAGAGCCGTGGCGGCTGGGACTATCAGTATGGAGACCTCAAGGGGCGACGCGCCGACGAGCTCGGAGAGGCCCAGGACCCCGCCCACGAGCAGCCCTGAGCCCACGTAGATGCCTGCGGCCGAGAGGGCCAGCTGCGCGGCCGTGACTTTAAGCGACCTGCTCCCACGGCCTCCCTCCTCGAGCCCTCCGCCCGAGCCGACTTGTAATATCGCGAAGATTACATAGAGCGCGGCCAGCAGGCAGCGCCACAGCGTACTTGACCCTGAGGTCGTAGAGCAGGGAGGGCAGCGCGACGCTTGGGAATATTGCCGCGAACGCCATGAAGGACCTCACGAGGGACCCGTCGCCCCTGAGCGGCGTCCTCTGACAGCGCCGGTCACGAGTATGAGAGCCGACAGCGCGAGCGCTGACACTACAAAAGGGCTCCCTATCACCGTGCCCTCGGTCACGTCGTAGCCGCCAGCCCTCCCGTACGCTGCAATTGAGCAGAGGACCACCATAAGCTTGGGCATGGAGGTCAGCACGGGCGTTATCACGGAGCCTAGGGCGCCGGCGCTGAGCCTTAACTTGGAGCCAAGGGCCTCTAGTGAGTCCCTGAGGGCGGCGAAGCTGGCGAGGGTCAGAAGGAGGCCGGATGAGAGGTCTACGGGCCAGCCCAGACCTAGCACCGCATGTCTGGGCCCTTGGCCTATTTAACGCTAACCTGACGCTCAAGCTTTACTGTTTTGAGTAGAAATTAGTGGGACAAATACGAATTTAAACCCTTTGTGCAGAGAAAAGGAACCAGTGGGCGGCGAGGTGTTTCTATATGCATGTAACTAGGGATAAAGGTGGTCGGAGGTCTGTCTCAACCACGGTCTTGGCCGTAATAATTGTGGTGGTCATAGTTGCCGTAGTCGCTGGCGTCTTCGTGGCCACTTACCACCCCACAAAGGTGATCACGATTACTTATTATGACGACCTATCACCGACGGAGGCCCAGGTCTTTGAGACCAAGATTCTGCCCGAGTTCGAGAAGACGCACCCTAACGTAAAGATTGACTACATAGACGCCAGCGCCAGCGAGATAGCTAGTGACGTGGAGGCGCTGGTCCAGGCCAACAAGAGGGAGCCCGTGATAATAGGCGAGGACAACATGGTGATAGGGGAGCTGATATACGGCGGCTACCTGCTGAACCTGACGCCCTACGTGAACGAGCTGCTGTCAAACGTTTCGCTTATACCTTCTATGAAGTCGATAGTTGAGTACGAGACCAACGTGTTCCACGCCATATACTTCGTGCCGCTGAGGGCCAACGTGCCCCTGGTCTTCTACAACGCCACGCTCTTCAAGAAGCTCGGCATACCCTCCCCCCAGAACTGGAGCGAGCTGCTCTACGACGCCGAGCTGATATACAAAAAGACTGGCATTAAGCCAGTGATGTTCCAGGGCCACGGCGGCGCCAGCACGGCAACAGAGCTCTACCAGTGGATGGTCCAGGCGGGCGGCAACCCGCTGCTCTTCAACGACTCTGGCGACGTCTACGCTTTCGAGTTCCTCTACAACCTCTCGCAGTACTTCGCGCCTGAGTACATACACGGCTACTGGGGCAGCTACAAGGGGCTGCTGGAAGGCACCTACTTCATACTGGACTACCAGTGGCCCTACATATGGTCGACCTACATAGTGCCAGCCGGCGCCCAGTACAACATAAGCTTCTACCCAGGCCCCTCAGGGCCAGTCAACAACGACCACCTGGTGGGGGGTGATGTGCTGGCCATACCGAAGACAGCAACGCACATACACACGCTCCTGGAGTTCGCCCAGTTCCTGCTGTCGCCACAGGTCCAGAGGCAGTTCATAGAGCTACTCAGCTGGCCGGCCGTGAACGAGCTGGCGTACCAGAACCTGTCCTCAAACATAAGCGGCATCTACACCGCCCTGGAGCAGGCGCTCAAGCACCCGTTCTTCAGGCTGCCAGTAGCGTGGCAGACCGAGTGGAACACCCTGGCCGATGAGGCCTTCACTAAGATAATAGTCGACCACGCGCCCTACAGCCAGATACCGAGCATACTGAGCTATTACAACCAGCAGATGTACAACTACCTTAAGACCACCTACAATGTCACCGTGGCGCAGGAGTACGAGGAGGGCTACTTCGCGCCGCTCTACGTGCCTTAGGCCAGATGAGGGGGTCCTGAATGAGGCGCGACGAGCTTAGATTTTTTCTTCTAGTAGTCCCAGCTCTAGCGTACATAGCCTTTTTTCGTGGTGTACCCAGCCTTTAGGGCTGTTTACTTCAGCTTTGTGCTTCCTAACGGCAGGTTCTCTCTCTACTATTACAGGTTCCTCGAGTCCGTGGGCTTAGGCAAAGCCGTAGTTGACACCATAATAGTCACCGTGGGCGCCCTGGCCGTGCAGCTGGCCCTAGCACTCGCGGTGGCCAGCCTCCTCACGAAGGAGTTCAAGGGCAAGAGGGCCGTCTCCACGATAATGATAACACCCATGGGTGTGGCCACCGTCGTCGCAGCTGTGACCTTCAGCTTCATATTCGAGGTGACAGGCGGCTACGCGAACTCAATACTCCACCTGTTCGGGCTTAGGGGAATAAACTGGTACGCTAACGACGCCATGTCCCTCCTGGTCGTCATACTCTCCGACGCCTGGAAGAACACGCCCATAGTTGCCCTCATACTGTTGGCAGGCATGACAGCGATACCCCAGGACCTCTACTATGCGGCTGCCGTGGACGGCGCTGGGCCCATAAGGAGGTTCTTCTACGTTACTCTGCCAAACCTGAGGGAGTTCATAGCGATAGCCCTAATAATCAGGGGCGTACAGGAGTTCAACATATTCGCCCTGCCGCTGATACTCATAGGCTACCACCCGCCGCTCCTGACGACCCTGACCTATGAGCTCTATACGACGAGCTTCCCAGCCGTTGGACCCTCACTGGCCGCCGCCACGATACTCCTGGTGTTCATACTTGCCTTCCTGGTGCTCATACTTAGGGTGAGGGGAAGGTGAGGGCGTCAAGGGCCCTAATATACGTGGCTGCCGGGCTGCTCTCCGCCCTCTTCCTGTTCCCGCTCTACATGCTGATACTCATAGCTTTCCAGCCGCCCAAGTATACGCTAATACCTACCTACCCGCCCCTAGTGCCTAAGGAGCTGACCCTGGCCAACCTGGTTGCCGCGCTCAGCGGCACCGCCTTCATAGACCCATTCCTGAAGAGCGTTGAGACGGCGACGCTGGTGGGCCTCATAAGTCTGGCCCTCGCGATACCAGCGGGCTACGGGCTCAGCAGGCTGCCCTCCAGGCTCTCCTACCCTGTGCTCGTGCTGATACTGCTGACAAACATAATGCCAGGGGTGATTATAGGCATACCGATAGCCGTGCAGTTCATCAGGGCGGGGCTCTACGAGACGGTGGTGGGCCTGGCCCTAGCCCAGACCCTGGTGACCCTGCCGCTGGCCACCCTGATACTTCAGGGCACCTTCTCAGCCATACCGAGGGACCTGGAGCACCAGGCCATGATAGATGGGGCGAACTTGTTCAACAGGCTCCGCTACGTGCTCCTTCCAAACTCGGCGCCCGGGATAGCGGCAGCCTACTTAATATCATGGATGTTCTCGTGGGACGAGTTCACCTACGCCATACTCCTGATGCCCTATCACTCTACGCTCCCCGTGACGATCTACACGGACATCACCAGGGGAAACCTGCTGGCCGGCGCCGCCTTCTCTGTCGTCTTCACCGTGCCGGTAATAATATTAACTTATGGCCTCCAGAGGTACCTCAAGGGACAGTACATCTCTGGTGGCCTCAAGGGGGCGGCCTGATGACGATTGAGCTTGTCAACATAACTAAGAGGTACGGGAGCACAGTTGTGCTTAACGGCATAACGCAGAAGATAGAGGACGGCGAGTTCTTCGTTGTGCTGGGCCCCAGCGGCGCTGGTAAGTCGACGCTGCTTAAGGTGATAGCAGGCATAGAGAGGCCTGACAGCGGCAAGATCATAGTCGACGGCAAGGACATTACGAACCTGCCGCCGGAGAAGAGGAACATAGCGATGGTTTTCCAGAGCTACGCCCTCTACCCGAACATGAACGTGCATGATAACATAGCGTTCCCACTCAAGATGAGACACTACCCTAAGGACGAGATTGAGAGGAGGGTCCAGCAGGTGGCCAAGCTTCTTAACATAACGGACATACTATATAAGAACGTGACGCAGATAAGCGGGGGCCAGCAGCAGAGGGTGGCCCTGGCTAGGGCCATAGTTAGAGATCCGGCTTTCTTCCTGCTGGACGAGCCCCTGAGCAACCTTGACGCCAGGATGAGGGCTATAGCCAGGGGGGAGCTGAAGAGGATACACATGGAGCTGAAGAAGACCTTCGTCTACGTCACCCACGACCAGAAGGAGGCCATGAGCATGGCGACCAGGATAGCTGTGCTTCACAACGGTGTCTTCGAGCAGGTTGGAACCCCACTTGAGCTCTACGAGAGGCCCACGACCAAGTGGGTCGCCCAGTTCATAGGCGACCACCCAATGAACTTCCTGCCGGGCGAAGTTGTCGGCAAGGAGGGGTTTGAAGTGGGCTTCAGGCCGGAGTGGGTAGAGGTTGGCAGGGGCAACCTCAAGTGCCAGGTCTACTCGCTTGAGGTGGTCGGGGAGCTCAGGTACCTCATGTGCGACTACGGCGAGTCCTCAATAGTCCTGCTCAGCCGTGAGCCCTACAACGTCGGGGACACGGTCGCCTTTGAGGTGACCAGGTACAACCTCTACAGGGATGGGAGGCTCGTGGAGAGGTAGCTCACTGGCCAGTCCTGAAGAGCTCCCCCGGCACCTGCTTTGGGACTGCCACCCCGAACCTGGCCCTCTCCCAGAGCTCCCTTATGTTTGAGGCCCCGGCGTACCCAAGACCTGCCTTGACCCCCTCCACGAGGTCGGCGAGCACCGACATGACTGAGCCCCTGTAGGGCACGACGCCCTCAACGCCCTCGGCCACCCTCTTCGAGGCCCTGGTGTACCTGTCAACGGCGAACCTCCTCTCCATGGCCCCCTTGCTGGCCATCCCCCTGTAGGGCTTGTAGGCCGCCTCCCCAATCCTTATCAGCGGCGCTGACGCCTCGTCTGTCCCGGCGAGCATGTAGCCAAGCATCACGCTCGAGGCCCCAGCGGCCAGGGCCTTGACTATGTCGCCTGACGACCTTATGCCGCCGTCTGCTATCACAGGTATGTCGCTGGCCCCGTGCTCGTCCAGGGCGTCCCTGACGGCGGCAACCGCCCACAGGGCCGGGGCGTAGGCGCCGCCGACGCTTGAGGTGGTACATATAGAGCCCCCAGCTATGCCAACCCTGAGCCCGTCTACCCTCTCAACTATGGTCAGGGCGTCAATTGCCGCCTCCCTGGTGCCAACGTTGCCAACGACGAGGTCGGCTGAGACCTCCCTGCCCATAGCCTTAGCGGCAGCCATGGCTTCGTCGTTGTGGAAGTGGGCCACGTCCGTCACCAGCGCGTCCACGTACTTGTCGAGGAGCCTGGCCCTCTCAAGGTCAAAGGGGGAGACTGCGGCCGCCACGAGCAGCCTGCCCTCGCTGTCCAGCGACGGCGTCACCCTGTCCAGGGAGGAGTCGAAGGTGAGTGTACCCACGTAGGAGCCCGCGGCCACCAGGGGCAGAGTGTCAGAGCCGCCCGACTCAAGGAAGCTCAGGGCCTCCTCAAGGCGCCTGACCTCAAACGGCCTCGGGGTCTCCATCACCTGTGCCACGCGCCCTCCCACGCAGCCCCTCAGGGAGCTGACCCTGACGTGGCCGACCAGCTTGCCGTCCTGGGACACCACGGGGGCGTCCCTGAGGCCTAGGGACCTGAGGTAGTCGTACGCCTTATCGCAGTCATCCTCAGGGGCAACGTATATGCGCGACGTAGGCACAGGCGGGGCGCTCTTCACCCTGCTGGCTATCTCAGCCTGCTGCTCCCTGGGCATGTTCCTGTGAATAACCCCTATGCCGCCCATGAGCGACATGGCTACAGCCATCTCGTACTCCGTCACGGTGTCCATGGGTGAGGAGGATATCGGTATCAGCAGCCTCACGCGCCTGCTGAACCTGGTGCTGACGTCAACCTTGCTTGGGTCCAGCGGCGCCCTGCCGGGCACTATGTAAACGTCGTCAAACGTGAAGAGCCTCTCGGCGCCCTGCAGCTTCCCGAGGAAGCCCATGCCGCTCACCTGAGCTTGCCGGGCCATGATGTGCTTAAAACTCTTAGACAGGCTCTATGGTTGACGGCGGCTTGGTGGTTATGGCGTAGGTGACCATGGTCACCTGGGGCAGCTCTGAGGTAATCCTCGACGCTATGCGCTGTAGCACCTCATAGGGAAGCCTGACCCAGTCCGCAGTCATGCCGTCCTCACTCTCAACGACCCTTACAGTCACTATGTAGCCGAACGCCCTCCTGTCCCCCTTGACTCCGACCCACCTGTCGTCGCCCACCACAGCGAAGGCCTGCCACACCTTGTCATAGAGCCCTGTCCTCCTCAGCTCCTCCTCAACTATTCTAGAGGCCCTCCTGACTGTAGCAAGCTTCTCCTCAGTGACCTCCCCAATTATCCTGACCGCCAGCCCAGGCCCAGGGAACGGGTGCCTGAGCGCTATGCTCTCTGGAACGCCGAGGGACAGCGCGAGCCTCCTGACCTCGTCCTTGTAGAGGTACCTGAGAGGCTCTATTACCTTCAGGCCCAGCCTCTCCGGCAGCCCGCCGACGTTGTGGTGGCTCTTTATCCTGTCGGCTCCAACCTCGGCCCCGCTCTCTATCACGTCAGGGTACGTCGTCCCCTGCACGAGCCACCTTATTGACGGGTCGGACCTGGCGACCTCCTCAAATACCTCAGCGAACACCCTGCCCACTACGAGCCTCTTCTGCTCAGGGTCCGAGACGCCTCTGAGGGCGCCCAGGAAGCGCTGGGAGGCGTCTATGTAAATTGGGTCAAGGCCCAGGGATCTCAGGGAGCTGAGGACCTCATCAGCCTCCCCCTCCCTCAGCAGGCCATGGTTGATGAACACTGTCACCGCCCTGTCGCCGAGCGCCCTCCTGGCTATGACTGCGGCAGTAGTTGAGTCGACGCCGCCGCTGACGGCTATTATGGCCTTCTCGCCCGGCGGCACCCTGGACCTGACGTCGTCTATAAGCCTCTCGGCGAGGTCCTCGACCCTCCACGTGGGCCTGGCGCCGGCGACCCTGAAGAGGAAGTTGGCTATGAGCTTCAGCCCCTTCTCCGTGTGCCTCACCTCGGGGTGGAACTGGGCCCCGTAGACCCTGTCGCCGACCTTCATGGCCGCTACGTAGCCCGTCTCCTTGGACCTGGCCAGCACCCTGCCCCTGGGGCCCACGGAGGCGACGTAGTCGGAGTGGCTCATCCAGACGTCCTCCTCGTTGCCCCAGCCGTCAAATATGGGGTCCCTCTCGGCCAGGGCTACCCTCGTTCTGCCGTACTCCCCGACACCCCTCTCAACGGAGCCCCCGCTCAGCTTAGCTATCAGCTGGTGGCCGTAGCAGATGCCGAGCACGGGGACGTCAAGTCTCAGCACCCAGTCCCCCACGGTCGGGGCGTCGAGCTCGTAGACGCTACTGGGCCCCCCTGAGAGTATCACAGCCTTGGGCTTCCTTGACTTAACAGCCTCCTCGCTTGCCAGCGTGTAGGGCAGCACCTCGCTGTAGACGCCAAGGTCCCTGACCCTCCTAGATATCATGTGGGCGTACTGGCCGCCGAAGCTTATCACCAGCACCGTGTCGTGCTCAAGCGAGGGGCTCCACGACACCTCAGCGCACCTCCAGCAGGGGCACGTAGGACCTCCTGGTGACGCTGTAGAGCCCCCTGTCAGTGACCCTGAGCTCAGGTATCACAGGGAGCGTCAGGAGCTGCAGCTGGTTCAGCAGGAGGTCACCGTCGCAGCTGCACGCCCTGCTCAGCTCAGAGGTGACGCCCTCAAGCCTCGAGGCGACCTCCTCAGAGCTCAGGTCGCTCATGAGTCCAGCTATTGGGAGCGGCAGGAGTGCCTTGACCTCGCCGCGAAGCGCGAAGGCTATGCCGCCGCCTCCCCTCTTCACGGCCTCCAGGGCGGCCTCCATAGAGCTTCTCTCGGTCCCAACTATCACAATATTATGCGTGTCGTGGGCAACCGATGAGGCTATGGCGCCCTCGACACGAAGGCCTAGGAGGCCGGAGCCCTCCCAGGGCTTCCCGTACCTGTTAATGACGTGGACCTCAGACAGGTTTCCCTTAGGCCTGATCCTCCAGCCCTCCACGGTTACGGCCTCCAGGGACTCCTTAGTTAGGCTTGAGCCGTTGACGAGCTCAATAACCTTAGCCTCGACGACGCCGCGCTCCATGGGCACCTTAAGTTCAAGTGACGGCATAAAGTTGATGTCAACGCTGCTGGCCTTGAGCTCCTCAGGTATTATCTGAGCTCTGCAGGCCACCGCTGAGCCATTTATGAAGGTCTGCGCAACCCTAAGCCTGGCATCTATGGAGCTCAGCAGGACCAGGTCGGCAAACCTGCCAGGGGCGACGGACCCAAGCCATGGCTCAAGGCCATAGGCCAGGGCCGGGGCCAGGGTGACCGCCCTTACGGCGTCCAGCGGGTCGACGCCGAGCTCTATTGCCCTTCTGACAGCCCTGTCCAGGTGCCCCTCCCTGACCAGGTGCAGGGCATGTATATCATCAGCAACGAGGGGGATGAGCGGCGAGTAGCGGGAGACGAGGTCGCTCACCCTGTCAAGGTCCCTCCAGCTTGAGCCAAACCTGACGAATGGGTAGACGCCCTTAGACAGCCTCTCAAGCAGCTCCTCCCTAGTGGTGACCTCGTGGTCGTTCCTTATGCCAAGGCTCACATACGCGTTCAGCTCGGCGCTGCTGAGGCCGGCCATATGGCCCTGCACTATGGTTGAGGTGGAAATCCTCGTCACGAACTCCATAAGCTCATCGTCGCCCTCTATTATTGACTGTAAGTCCATGACCTCGCCTACGCCTGAGAGCCTGAGGGCGGCCTCCGTGACCTCGTCGTAGCTTATCCTGGCACCCCCAATGTCGTCAACCCTCCTGGAGGGGGGCACGTTGGGGGGAGCCAGAAGGAACACCTTAAGCGCCGTGCCTCTGAAGGCCTCAGCCACGGCATAAACTCCCTTGATGCCGAGAACATTGCCGACCTCATGTATGTCCACGAAGGCAGCGGTGGTGCCGTGCCTCACGAGCTCCTTAGAGAACTCGTAGGGGCCCAGGAAGGTGCTTTCAAGGTGCATGTGGGCATCCATGAAACCTGGGGCTAGGTAGAGGCCATCAGCGTTAACCTCTTTCCTAGCGCGCGACCTGCACTCGCCGACACACGCTATTATTCTTCCCTTTATGCCCACGTCAGCCCTCATGGTCCTTCTGCCCCAGACGTCAACCACCTCCGCCCTCCTTATCGCGATGTCAAGGTCTTCAAGGCCAAGAGCTGCCCTGGAGGCTTGAACTAGCTCCTGGGGCTCAGGCTTAGGGTTTCTCTCGATAGTCAACTATAACACCTGACTCTTTATTTGTGCTAAGCGATTAGCGAAAGTGGTTAATAGTCTTGCTGTAGGCTTATAATATAAGTTTAGCTTTTAACTGCTAGAGAATACATAGAAATTTTTGGCTGCGTAAGGGTTAGGCGGCCGTCTTAGTGGGTCCGGCGGACTTCAAGGACCTTATGTCCCTGTAGGACTTTATAATGCTCCATATTCCTATGCCTCCGACCACTATGAGCACGAGCAGGAACCCTATGTCAATAGCGTCAAGGTTAGGTATGGGGTTGCCCGTGCTTATCGCAAAGCTGTCAATAGCTGGTATAGCGGCCACGAGGGCGCCTATCAGCACGAACGCTATGCCGCCGTAGTACAGGGTCCTGCCTGCAGTGGCAGCCCCCAGCTTCTTTATGTCACCCTCGCCGAGGCCCTTGAGTCTAGCTATGTTGGCGAACAGGGCCCCGAATATTATCTGCATGGTCATAGTTCCAAGGCCAAACATGACGCCTGGCAGGGGGGCGTAAAGTATTGAGCCAACCCTGGGCGCTAGTATGAAGGTTATGATCGTGGCGTAGGCCCCGAACCCGAAGCCAGCGATGAGGCCGTGCACTATTGTCATCCTGAGGGGCACGTCCTTCAGCTGGTCATAGATGCTCCTCCTCTCCGCCTCCTTCGAGTGCGTCCTGCTGCCCAGCAGCCTGTCGAACTCAAGGTGAACGTACTTTCCCTTGAGCACGTAGGAGCCAGCTATGGCCATCACTATGCCGACAACTATGTAAACTGGACCATCCAGGTTGTACTTCTGATAGAAGTAGGCCAATCCAAGGAACCCCAGAGTGGTTAGCAGGGCCCTCTGAAGCGTGAAGCCTAGTGAGAACAGGAAGCCGGCCTTCATGCCCCTCCTTGTGCTGTAGCTGCCCACTGCATAGCTGAAGGTTATTGGCCACGTGTGCTCGTCCGGGGTGGCCCCGTGCAGGAGGCCGAGCACGTAGGAGATCAGTATTATCATGCCTAGCGACAGCCCGGCTGGTGGGTTGAGCAGCCAGTTGACCCAGCTAATAGCACTCATGTGCACACTCGCCTAGAGCTCTTAATGTTAGGTGTGCATTTATAAGGCTTTGTACCGGTCCCTACGGCGCGTGCACATGAGTCAGCGGCGCTGCTACCTCGTCAACCGGGCATAAGGGTTAAAACTAGCTTTAGCAAGGGAAAGCCTGGGCCCCCTGAACGGGCCCGCGCCGCCGTAGCTCAGCCGGTAGAGCGCTGCCCTGGTAAGGCAGAGGTCCCGGGTTCAAGTCCCGGCGGCGGCTCCTAGCTGAGCAGGCTGAGGGCCCTTGCAAAGTCCTCCACTAGGTCCTCAGGGTCCTCAAGGCCTACGGAGACGCGTATCAGGGAGTCGTCTATTCCAAGCGTCCTCCTCTCCTCGGGCTGCATGTGGCTTGACGCCGTCAGGGCCGGCAGCGTGACGAGCGTCTCTGTGCCGCCGAGGCTTGGGGCCACCCTGGCCAGCCTTAGGCCCCTGACAAACCTGATAGCGTCATGCCTTCCTCCCCTCACCTTAAATGAGAGCACGCCGCCGTAGAGCGGCCTCTCGAACAGCCTTGACGCTAGGAGGTGGTAGGGGTCGTCGCTTAGTCCAGGGTAGTGGACCTGCACAACATTGCTGTTGTCGTGCAGGAACTCAGCTAGGGCCGTGGCAGTTCTGCTCTCCTTCTCAAGCCTGAGGGGCAGTGTCTTGAGGCCGCGGTAGGCTAGGTATGCCTCTAGGGGCTGCTGGACCGTGCCCAGCTTGCTCCTCCACTCCAGCAGCCTCCCGCTCAGGCTCTTACTGGTCGCCACGACCCCGCCAGTTACGTCATTGTGACCGGCTAGATACTTCGTGCTGCTGTGCACGACGGCGGAGGCCCCAGCCTTAATGGGCTTCACGAGCAGCGGCGTAGTGAAGGTGTTATCAACTATAAGCTGCGTGCCGGCCTCCGCGGCGGCGCGGGCGACCTCGCGGACGTCTATCACCTTCAGGGTTGGGTTTGACATGACTTCCATGAAGGCCAGGTCGTACTTAGAACTCGTGAGGGCCTCCACGAGGCTCTCCGTGGACGGGTAGACCCTCCTGACCTCCTCCCCGCCCTGAAGGGCGAGGGCCTCCCTTGGGCGGCTTACTGGTTCGCGGCTTACCGCCCTCACCTTCATCGCATCATGGCTGGCGGGCGCATATGCGCCCACCCCGCCCCGCTCGTCCAGCGGTAGGCCGCGGGCTGGGCCTTCGGCCCTTTACCCCTACCCCTCGCCGGGGGTTGCCCTCCTCCCCTCCCCCAGCTCCCAGGGGCTTGGGGATATGTGGGGCCCCTGTGCGGGGCATCCCCTTGCGGGGACACTATTTGCTTCATGCAACTTTAAGTGCTCAGATGTTCTATGTTTTACCCCGCCCTTTGGGGTGAGGCTTGTCTTTCGTTTTTGTCAAGCTGTAGAGCTCCATGGTTGTCAGTACCTTCAGGCCACCCTTGGCAAGGGCCAGGACAGCCGTTGATATGGCGCCCATGCCGGAGTTGAAGGCTAAGGCGTCATCGGCGCCCTCGAGCGAGGCCACAGCCCTCTCCAGGGGCCTGAGGGTTGGGTTAACCTCCCTTGAGTACCTGACAACGCGCCCCCTGTCGTCCTTAACTGCCAGCTCGTCGCTTACGTAGCCGAAGGCAGCGCTCAGGTACACGGGTGGAACAACAGCCTGGAATGGGTCATTGTAATACTGAGCCCTTATTATGTCCGTGCCCTCTGGCAAGCGCGCGCACCAGATACCTGGTACCTGGGCTAAAAGTTTTGTGTGTCGCAGTACAGTGGGAAAGGATTTTAGAGGGGGGCTTTAACGCGAGCTGCTGCGCAGCCCCTGGAGGTAAGTGAGGTAGTACCTTAGACTCTCATAGGCCTCGGCTGTCCTTGGCGAGGCGTAGGCCAGCAGCTCCCTCATGTCACTGCTCTCCAGCCTTGAGATCACGGCGCTTATGCTGCCGCTCGTCAGGTACTTAGCTATAACCATGGCGTTTTCAGAGAGCGCCTGAAGGGCCCTGGCTGCGTCGCTCAGCCCCTCCCTTGAGGCCAGCCTTGAGTCTATCATTGCCAGACGAGCTAGCTCTAGCGAAGCTCTTGTGGCCTCGTCAAGTGACGCTGAGGGCAAGCTCTCACTAGCATTATACGTGCCCTCCTAGGCTAAAAATGTTTCTAAATGGAGGAAGGCCTATAGGTTATACAGCGCTGGTGCCCTCTTGGCCCTGGGTACCGTCTAGGGCTTAGCGCCCTGCCCCGCGGGTAGATGCACCTGAACTCGAGGCCGCATGTTGGGTAGCCCAGGGTCCCAGGCAGTCACGGCCTCGTCAAGCAGGCTCACGGCGCCCTTAACGCCCTCCAGCAGGGAGGCCGGGCTGTCCCTGCCTATGCAGCTGAGTCATGCCCTCATGTGGCCCTGCTCCACGTGGCACTGGAGGGCCTTTGGATCCTCGGCCGAGAGCCTCTTCATCTCCATTAGGAGCTCCTCATTCTTGGCGACGCCTATGATTCTGTCGAAGCTCTGAAGTAAAAGGACTCCTTTAACGTCATCCATGCCTACCGTGAAAAACGGTGCCCTTTTACTTCTCAATCTTTTACTCCCATTCATGTGCGGCCTCTGCGAGAGGCGGGCTTAATATGGTGGGCTTCCAACGTCAGTCCGTCATGAGAGACCCTGAGAACCCGAGGGCCCACATAAGGTTGGGGTAGACTATCATCCTCTCCATGCCGCCCCAGCCGAGGCCCATGTAGTCTTTGGCTATGTATAGGGCCAGCGCCACTAGGCCTATAGTGCCCAGGGCCCCCCACAGCGGGCTCCTGTGGCCCCTGTAGAGGGACGCCGGGTAAGAGGCCAGGGAGGCGAAGAGGAACACTATGAGGGATGAAATGACGTGCAGGTCATAGGGGGAGCCCTCAGGGAAGAAGCCGACGCCGGCGGCCCCCAAGCCTGAGATGGCCACCAGGACGCCTAGAAGCCTACCGGTAACTCCCCTCTCCTTGTACGCAAGGATGGAGCCGCCGATTATTAGGAGGAGCCCAAGCAGTATTATAGATGTGTTGAATATGGTCGCGTGAGGCGTTGAGGGCGCCAGCCTTGGGTTGCCCAGGTCGCTTATGTAGTTCTGGGAGACGCTGTAGCCGGGGTATATTGCCTCAGCCACTATCATGAGTATGAGGAACTGGGCCGCTCCAACGAAGACCGAGTAGCCAGCAAGCCTCGTGTATTTCATAAGGCCTGCGCCATAGTATTTTCTCAAGTTTGCAGATAAAAACACTTAGCGTCAATACTAGTATTATGTGAAAGCAATGCTATTATTTTAAAAGTTGATATTCAGACCCCTTGAACCTGCGAGCGGGCAGGCCTTGAGGCAGGAGGCAACGCTCCTGGTGACGAGGGTCATCTACTCGATGCAGTGGTACGTGCTGGCGCCAGCCATGTTGCAGATACTTACGGAGTACAGGGCCCCCGCGTGGGTCTCTGGCATTTTGCCCCTGGCCTTCATAGCTGGGGCAGCATCAACCCAGCTGGTCAGCGTGGCACTCTCGGCCAGGATAGGGGCCAGGAACACGTTTATTCTGGGTCTCCTGGTGCTCTCGCTCTCCGACATGCTCATGTACTTCGCTAACGGCGTCTGGGAAGCGGTGGGCCTCAGGCTCTTAGCTGGCCTGGGCACGGGCCTCTTCTTCGCCCCAGCCGGCTTCGTCCTGGTGAGCGTCAGCGGGGCCTCCTCAGCGGCGCTCATGGGCCTCTTCAACTCAGCCTTTAACATAGGCGGCCTCACGGCGCTCGCCTGGGGGCTTGTAGATGGGGTCCTCGGCTGGAGGCTCGGAACCCTCCTGGCGGGCCTCCTGGGAATAGTGATGGTGGCGCTTTCTGCTGCCTTCATAAAGTTCAACGGCCGCCCCGCGCCTGTAGCAAATGGGACCATATCGTGGAGGGGGCTCCTGCTGATAGGCGTGGCGGGCGCCGGCAGCTTCGGGGCGTCCTACGCCTTCGGCTTCTTCCTCCCGTCCATAGCGAAGCTCTACTTTGGGGCCTCGCCGTACTCCTCTGGCTCCCTCACGCTCCTGATGTTTGCGGGCGCTGCCGTAGGAGGCTTCTCGCTCGCATGGCTTCCCAGGTCGTGGTCCTTCAGCAGGCGCGCCGTGGCCCTCCTGCTCCTCATATCATCGCTGAGCTACCTTCTGATATACACCAGGTCCTACGAGCTCTTCCTAGCAGCCTCGTTTATAAACGGCCTCCTGGTCGACGTCGCCTTCAGTGCTTACTACGCCTACACGGTCGACGCTTACGGGAGGGGCCGCAGCGCCACGTCGCTGGCAGTAATAAACATGGTCAACATGGCTGCCAGCCTCTGGACGTTCCCCTTGGCAGGCCTGGCCCTCCCTGACGGCCTGCTGCTGGAGGCGGCGTCGCTGGCCATCGCGAACGCTGTGACCATCCCCTTCCTTTACGTTGCAACTTAACGGTCTCAGAAGCCTTCGTAACGAGCTGTTTACTGCAAGGTCATTATCGTGAGTAATATAGAATGAAAATATATAAAGCTGTTAGATATATCAGCCTCTGTAGGTGATGCCCACGCCAGACATAAGCATAGACGTCAGGAACCTGACGAAGAGGTATGGTAGCCTGCTCGCCGTGGACCACATAAACTTCAAGGTGATGAGGGGCGAGATCTACTCCCTGCTCGGCCCCAACGGGGCCGGCAAGACAACGACTATATCGATGCTTGCGACACTCAGGATGCCCACAGAGGGGGACGCCCTAGTCGAGGGCTACAGCGTAGTGAGGGAGAGGACCAAGGTGAGGAAGGTCATAGGTGTCGTGCCGCAGGACCTCACAGCAGACGACGAGCTCACAGGCCTTGACAACGTGCTCCTGATGGCAAGGCTCCATGGTTACAGTGGCAAGGAGGCGGAGGAGAGGGCCTGGGAGGCCATAAAGTTCATGGAGCTTGAGGACGCCGCCAAGAGGAGGGTGATGTACTACAGCGGCGGCATGAGGAGGAGGCTTGAGATAGCCATGAGCATAGTGCACAACCCAAAGGTTGTCTTTCTGGACGAGCCCACAGTAGGGCTCGACGTGCAGAGCAGGAGGCACATATGGGACCTTGTAAGGGAGCTCAAGAAGGAGGGGGTCACGGTTATACTGACGACGCACTACATGGAGGAGGCTGAGGAGCTCTCTGACAGGGTGGCCATAATAGATCACGGCCACATAGTGGCTGAGGGGACGCCGGAGGACCTGAAGGCTAAGGTTAAGGGCGACAGGATCTACGTTAAGCTCAAGAGTGATGCCGAGACAACAAAGGCCATCGAGGCGCTCTCGAAGGACTTCAACGACGTGAAGGAGATGAATGGGTATGTTGTCATTAAGGTGGAGTCCTCCGCGGATGCCATGCCCCAGCTCATAAAGCTGCTCTCCAACTTTGACGTCACTGAACTGAGGGTCGTGAGGCCTAACCTGGAGGAGGTGTTCCTGGAGTTGACGGGCCACGGGCTCAGGGAGGAGGAGTCGTTCGACGCCTTCAAGTTCAGGAGGCTCATGAGGGCGGTGAGATCATGATAAGCGAGACGGGCGTGCTCGTCGAGAGGGAGCTCAAGAAGTGGGTGGGCAGGAGGGGGACGTTCTTTATATCCCTTATAACCCCCGTGGCATGGCTCGCCCTGTTTGGAAAAAGCCTGAACTTTGTCAGCATGTTCTCGGCTGCCGGCGTGCAGGCAGCCAATCCGATTATAGTTAAGCAGTACGTCGACCAGACGCTACTCAAGCTGTTCGGGACCACCGACTACTTCTCCTACCTGGCCACAGGCATGTTCGTGGTCTTCGCCTTCTTCCAGTCAGTCTTCGGGGGCGTGAACATAGTGTTTGAGAAGAGGCTGGGCAGCATGAACAGGCTCAGGATGACCCCAGCCCCTAGGTCAAGCATATTCTTCGCTAAGATGATAGCCACGCTCATAAGGTCTTTCTTCTACGAGACAGTGCTCCTAGTGATAGCAATAGCCCTCGGCTTCAGCCTCGACTTCAACGTCCTTAACTTTGTAGAGGCCGGAGTAGCGATAGCCCTGCTCAGCATGTCCTTCATAAGCGTGTTTGAGGCCATAGGCTTCTCAGTTGACAACCAAGAAGTCATGTTCTCCATAGTCAACCTGGTAAACCTGCCCCTGATGTTCGCCTCGCCAGCCCTCTTCCCGCTAAGGCAGATGCCGTGGTGGCTACAGGACATAGCCAGGTTTAACCCAATAACGTACACTGTCGACATAGTCAGGTACAACCTGCTGGGTCTACATAGCTTTAACATGGTTGAGGACTGGGTAATACTGTTGGGCATAACGGTGGTGTTCGTCAGCGCAGGTATGTTCGTCAGCCTGAGGATACTAGAAAACTATTAATAAAAAATATTTAATAAAAAAACATTTTAGGAGAAAGAAAATTACTTCCTCTCACCAATGGGTGCGTACTTGAGGTCCGTGGGCCCAACGTACTTCTCGTCAGGCCTTATTAGTTTGTTGTTCATGAACTGCTCTATGTAGTGCGCGGTCCAGCCGACTATCCTGCCCATGGCGAATATTGGCGTGTACATCGGTATTGGTATGCCAAGCTGGTAGTAGAGGACTCCTGTGTAGAGGTCTATGTTGGCCGGCAGGTTCTTCTCCCTCTTCATGACCTCCTCTGACTTGGCGAGGACCTTGACCCACATGTCACCGTTAGGCAGCTGGGCCACGAACTTCTTAGCTACATCGGTCCTCGGGTCGTGAATCTTGTAGACCCTGTGGCCAAAGCCCATTATCAGCTCCTTCCTTGCTAGCCTGTCCTTGATGTACTGCTCTATGTAGTCCTCAAGCGGTATGCCCTTGGCCTGCGCCTGTGCCTGGGCCTCGAGGAACATCTTCATGGCCTGCTCATTGGCGCCGCCGTGCAGGGGTCCCTTGAGCGACGCCACGCCAGCGGCCACTGCGCTGTAAATATCGGTGAGCGTGCTCGCGGCAACCCTTACTGTGAAGGTGCTTGCGTTGAAGCCGTGGTCCATGTAGAGGACCAGCGTGGCCTCAAAGGCCCTGGCCTCAAGGTCGCTTGGCGTCCTTCCAAGTATCATCCTCAGGGCGTCCTTGGCGTGTGGCAGGCTTGGGTCGGGCCTGTAGAGCTCCCCATCCCTTGGCAGGTGCCAGGCGGCAGCGAATATGAGCGGCGTCAGGGCTATGAGCCTCATGGCGTGTTCCTCAAGGAACTCGAAGGAGGCCTTCTGGGGCCACTCGGGAGCGTAGAACTGGCCCAGGAGGTTGTAGGCGTACTGGGCGTAGTACATTGGGTGGGTGTTCGGAACCACCTTGAGTGCATCTATAAGCTTCTCAGGTATCTCGGCCCTGTAGCTGTCGAGCTTCTTCCTATACTCGTCGTACTCTTTCTTGTTAGGCAGGTGGCCATAGTGTATCAGGAAGGCCGCCTCGTAGAAGTCCGCGTTGGCGCCTATGTCATCGATTGTGTAGCCGCGGTATATGGTAGCCTTGCCAGTGGGGTCAACGCCGCTTATATTTGTGGTGTCAACTATGACGTTGTCCAGGCCCTTAGGAACTACGATCCTCCTTCCCAGGGGTCCTTCATCATACTGACACTCAACCTGCTTAGACAAAACCGCTTACCTCCGCCAGCTCTTACAGTGACAGGAACCCAGTTAAGAGAGTTAGAGGTCAGTTGTATCTAACAGGTCAAGCCTTGTCGAATTAAGGTTCTTTTTTAAAATACGAAGTTATGTCCCTGTGCCTCCTCTCCAGGAGCTCCTCAACGTCCCTGAGCTTCATGCCTGAGGCGGGGTCGTCGAGCCTGAAGCTGGCCCCTGTGGGAACGAGCTCGTCTATGCTGTGGAACCTCCACTCACCGCCCCTTAGCCTGAAGGCCAGCAGCGCTATGCCGCCAGATCTCTTGGCGAACTCCGATAGACCCATGACCTGCTCAGCGCTTATGTAAAGGGGGCCCTCGTCGGACCTTGACTTGACCTCAATCACGACAACCCTGCCGTCCTTTATTGCCACGAGGTCTGGCTGGAAGCGCCTCCTTGAGCCTCCCCCGCTAGAGGGTCCCCTGACTACGGCGAACCCCCTCTCCCACAGCGTGTCCGCCAGCTCGTTTTCAGCCCTAGAGCCCTTGACCTTCGGGTTCCTCAACAAGCCTCTCGCCTTACGAAGGTGTTCAGCGCTCTAAATAGCTTTTCATATTTCCTTAAAAGTTAATGCTTGGCTGCGCTAGCAGTTCGTGCGATTTTATAGCATTATCTAAAAGCCCTAGGGTGGAAGATCCTTTTTATATAAAGAAAAGCCGCCAAGGCCTCCTCAGACGAGCCTCCGTGAAGCTGGGCTCAGCAGCCGCTCACGAGGCCACTGGCGGCAGGCCCAGCGGATGAGATTAGAGGGCTCTTTATGCCTGGTAACAAATGACGTAAAACAATTAAGATGAACGTGTGAAGATGAGCTGTCACGTTGGAACCAGCCTGTCCTTGAAGGCGTCAAACGGGTTTGTAAGGGCCCTCTTGTTAACCTCGACTGGCCTCTTGGCTGGTGGCATCTGCAGGTAGCCTGGCATTATCTTCTCTATCCTAACATCGAATGGTTCGATCATGGTGTTTCTGTAGAATATGCCCAGAGGTATCCTGGAGTCCCACTCAAGCATCTTCTCAACTATCTTTGGCAGCTTCTTCGTGTCCTCTGGCTTCTCAACGTTTGGGTCCCAGCTCGGGTCCTCCTTGTCTAGGTAGTAGATCCTCTTCTCATACCACTCCTTTGTCATTATGTCGTTGTAGGTCGGGCACGGCTGAAGTATGTCTATCAGGGAGGTGCCCTTGTGCCTTATGGCAGCCTTTATCATATCCTTCAGCTGGTCTATGTGATAAGCATAGGCCCTGGCTATGAAGGTGTAACCGCTCGCGAAGGCGAGCATGAGCGGGTTGACAGCGCCCTGCACGTTTGGCTGGCCAAGGCTCTTGGTCTTAGCGTAAAGCGGCAGCGTCGGCGAGGCCTGGCCCTTGGTGAGGCCGTAAACTGCGTTGTCGTGCAGCAGCACCTTTATGTCTATGTTCCTTCTGCCCACCGCGACGAAGTGGCCGGCCCCTATGCCCAGCAGGTCGCCGTCGCCAGAGGCGACTATGACCACCTGGTCTGGGTTAGCCAGCTTTATCCCCTGGGCCACTGGTATCGGCCTGCCGTGAAGTGTGTGCACGTTGGCGGTCTTTACGTAGTATGGTGTCCTACTGGAGCAGCCTATGCCTGAGACTATGGTGACCTTCTCGTTCGGCAGGTCAAGCTCCGCCAGCGCCCTCTGCATTGCTGTAAGTATGCCGAAGTTGCCGCAGCCTGGGCACCACTGGACCCAGGCGTCAGTCTTGTAGTCCATCCAGTTACGAGCCATCGCTCACCACCACCAGGCCCTCCTTCATTCCAAGCGCCTTCTTAACTCCATTGTAAACCTCCTGCTCCATGAGGCTCCTGCTGTTGAGCTTGGCCACCCTCTTCTTTATGTCAAGGCCCGTGAACATTCTTATGGCCATCACCATCTGGCCGAAGGCGTTGTTCTCAACTGCTATCACGTCGTCTGAGGAGCTTATGATGCCCTTTACCACGTCCTTGGGGAACGGCAGGAACGTCTTTATCTGCAGGAACCTGACGCGCAGCCCGTCAGTCTTGAGCCTCTCCATGGCGTCGAGAATGGGCCCCTTGGTGGAGCCCCAGGAGACTATAGTTATCTTCGCGTCCGGGTCACCGTGAAGCACCGCCTTCTCAGAGTCCGGGATGCCCTTCTCTATGGTTTCCATCTTCTTTATTCTCTTCAGCATCATCCTCTCCCTAGTGACTGGGTCCTCGGTCACAACGCCGTACTCATTGTGCTCGAGGCTGCTCACAAGGAACCTTGTGGTGCCGAGCGGCGCCCTCGGGCTTACACCAGTGTCGGTTATCTCATACCTCTTGTAGTTCTGCCCAGGCGAGGTCACGTAGAGCCCCCTGGTAAGGGGCACCTTGTATGGGTCCACGTCCTCCCTGTCAAAACTCATCATGCTGGCAGCCATGTACTTGTCAAGCAGGTGTATGACTGGCACCTGGAACTCCTCCGCCCAGTTGAGGGCTTTGATAGTGTCATAGTAGGCTTCAATATGATCGCCGCTTGCTATGACTATCTTCGGCAGCGCCTCGCCGTGGCCTGCAAATATCGCGTGGAGCAGGTCCTGCTGGCCCTGCCTAGTCGCTATCCCGGTTGATGGTCCGGTCCTCATCCAGTCGCTTATAACCACAGGGGTCTCGGTGATGACGGCAAAGCTTATGGCCTCATTCATAAGCGAGAGGCCTGGGCCGCTAGTCGTGGTCGCAACCCTGGCGCCCGCTATGGCGCCGCCTATTGCCATGTTGAGGGCGGCTAGCTCGTCCTCTGCCTGCAACGTCAGCGCGCTCATCTTGTTGTTTCCAAGGGCCTTGCTGGCCTCCTCGTCTAGGTCGAAGACCCTGTGAGACTCCATATAGAAGGCCTCGTCCTGGCTTGGCGTTATGGGGTAGTACGTCTCAAGGCTGACGCCGCCCACGATCTTAGCCATAGCAACTATGTCGTTACCTGTAGCTATCATTCTGACCTTGCCCCTGTGAGGGCCGTCCGGTATCTCCTTGCCAAGGCCAAAGTTGTTCTTAACGTAATCAAAGGTGACCCTAGCGGCCTCAACGTTAGAATCTACAATGCTCTTCCTGCCAGCGAAGTACAGCTCTATGGACCTCTCGACGGCCTTGAGGTCTATACCGAGCACCGTCGCCAGGGCAGTTATGGTCATTGTATTAACGCTTTTTGAAACGCTCACGACCGTCGTCTTAAGCCTGTCCGCCGTGGCCTTAAGGAGGTCCTTCAGGGGAAGCCCTATAGTTTTCACGCCGCTCTTAGAGAGGTACTTTACGAGCTCGGATGCCACGGGCTCTACGCCCTTTGACTTGAGGTCCTCTATGACCCTCTCCTTGACCTCGGGCTCCATCGGCGCTATCTTTTCTATCCTTGTCTGAATGGAATCCACGTCGTATATCAGGAAGCTGCCCTCCTTGAGTTCATTGTAGTGCGTGAAAATTGCCTCAGCGTCGAGAGCCAGCAGAGCGTCAACCGGGAGCCTGACGCTCCTGGGCTTTATCGCCTTCACCCTTACGTTGTAGTAACTGTGCGCTCCCATTATGTCGCTGTGGTACTCCCTTATGCCAAAGACGTCATAGCCCTTAATCATAAAGACCCTGAGCATCATCTGGCCCGACGACTCAATGCCGCCGCCCTGTGGGCCACCTATAATGACATCTAAGTCTACGGTATTGCTACTCTCCATGTCACCTGACGCCCAGGCTGGTGTGGCGGCCCCAGAACTTATTAAGCAAACATAGGTTAAGCATAAAAACGGCTTAACCGTTAGAAGGCGCCGTATATCTCCTCCCTCACGTCAGGGTCTACGTAGGCAGCGACGTAGACCTTTACGCCATTTTTAACAAGGAGCTGGGCCTCTTCGCCAGTGACCCTCGTGCGGAGCTCAGGGACCCAGTAGAATGACTTGGGGTCAAGCTTTAACTCTGCGTGCTTCTCACAGCTATCGTCATCCATTGTTATTTTTCCCCAGGCGGTGCAGAGGCCAACAAATGGGTAAACCACGTGAGGTCTCCAGTAGGCGCAGGTTGAGCACGAGTTGTCCAAGGCCCTTCCTAGCTGGGCCAGGTAATCAATAAAGTTAAACGCTTTATGAGGCCCAGGGCGCCCAGAGCTTTAAAGTCTCATGGGCCAGGCCTAGCCTGGTGTTAGAAAGTGGGAGGGGCGTACAGGGCTGTGATGCACGTTGACGAGGACTCAAGGGACAAGCTCATGGTAGCCCTGAGGAACGCCTACAACCTGCTTGACAGCGTGGGCGAGAGGAACGCCGAGGTGGCGTTTGTCTTTAACGTCAGGGGGCCCTTGGCAATTATGAAGGGCTCTCTGGACGACTTCACCAGGGAGCAGATAAACGAGCTTATGAGCATGGGCGTGAAGTTTTACGTCTGCTCCATATCCCTGAGGACCCTGGGCATAAGGAGGGAGGACCTGGTAGACGGAGTAGAGGTCGTGGACTCTGGTGTTAAGAGGGTAGTGGAGCTTGAGCGGGAGGGCTACGCCTATGTAAAGCCCTAGCGACGCGGCCGCTCGCGCCCCCAGCTATAAGGGCTAACAGCGTCGGTGCCAGGCCCACGGCGGCCGCCTGCGCCCCAAGCGAGAGGACCTCAAAGTAGAGGCCCATCATCATAACCACTACGCCCCCAGCGGCCAGCGCCACCCTTCCAGGGCCGACGCTGCCCAGCTGCCTCCTTGAGAACGACACGTAGAGGGAGGATATTACAGAGTGTGAGATGAAGAGTGCCGCCAGTGAGACGAGCACTGAGTAGAAGTAAACGTTGAGAGGGCCCATCACGATGCCCAGCGAGTTCACAGCAAGCACCGCTGCAAGGTTGATCAAAGCTGACCCTCTGAGCCTCACACCAGTCAGTGCGTGGGTGAGCCTCTGCACCGCCATGGAGGCCGCGGTCAGCGTGCCCACGAGGCTGCTAAGCGTGAGCGCCAGGTAAAGATACGTAGCCCACTCGCCCGCGAACCTCTCAGCAACCCAGAGGCCGGGGAACCGGGTGATCTCAAGTAGTGATGAGACCCCGCTATTAGTAAGGCCCACAGCCGCAACCTCATAGTATGACGCAAAGGCTATGACTGATGCGCCGACCAGGAACGCTGCAAGGAACGACTTGCTCACGTCCCTGGCGCCGTTCCTCGCCTCATACCCCATGAAGAAGGAGGCGCCTCCGCCTGCCATAGTAAAGGCCGCTGCAACAGAGCCTGCCAGGAGCTCAGAGGTGCTGACGCTGAGCGTCAGGGGCCTAAGGCCAACCCTCGAGAGAACATCAACGCCCACGTAGGTTATCATGGCCACCTCAGCGACTGATGTGAACATGGTCACAGTAAGAGGAGCGGTGGTCCCGGTTATTACAAGACCTGTCACGACCGCGGGCACCCCAAGGGCTATCAGGGCGATGGCCCAGCGCGGGGCTGGGATCAGCATTGGAAGTACGGCGCCAGCCAGGTATGATGATATGGCTGAGAGGTAGATCGTGTAGCTTAGCCAGTAGCTCCACCCAACGGCCCTGGCCACCCCCTCCCCCGCTGACCTCCTCGCAAACTCATAGGTGCCGCCGTAGGAGGCGACGGCCTTTGAGTAGCTGTACCCTATGGCGACCCAGAGGCCGTATATGACTACCCCTATTATGGTCGCCAGGGGGGCGGAGGCCAGGGACTGTGACATGACAATCGTCAGGAGGGCGGCGGCCGAGCTCAGGGGAGCTATGGAGCTGAGTGACTGGGCAAATACCATGTAGGCTGGGACTGAGGCTTTCTTAAGATCATTGGCCAAGCCTGGATACCCTATCCAGCTAAACAGGGCTTAATTTTAACCATTGCTGCTCACGGCCTATAAGCATACTTAGCTATAGCGCGGGGAGGATTTATGGCCGTGGCCGCGGCCCCATATAGCACCTGGTCGTCACCAAAGGTGCACCTCTCTATCCTCGGCACGCCAAAGACCCCTACGTACTCCTTCATGTACTCTACGAGCTCAGGCTTTATTAGGTCCTCATTGTAGAGGAAAATGCTGCCGCCCACGAATATGACCTCCGGGTCATACGCTGTCACGAGCGTTGACATGCCAGCCGCGTGGACCCTGTTGATGTAGCTGACCACGTGCTTTGCGAATTCGTCGCCCTGCCTGGCCATGGAGTAGAGGAGCTCAGGGCTCAGCGATCCCTGGGCTGCTAGCTCATAGGCCCTGGTGCGGTCTCCCTTCCAGAGGGACGCCACGTGCTGGGCAGTCCTCGGTATGTTCCTGCCCCCTACGTAGGCCTCCCAGTGCCCGAGGCCCCCGCAGCCGCACCTTAGGCTAGACTCGAAGTTTACAACGGCATGACCAAGCTCGTGGGCGTTCCCCCTTCTGCCAACAACGAGATTGCCGTCAACGACCGCTCCCACGCCGAGGCCTGTGCTCATGGTGACGTAGGCCAGGTCGTCAACGTCTTTCCCTGAGCCGAGCACTTTTTCAGCCCAGGCCCCAGCGAGGGCGTCGTTTGTGAGGTAGACGGGCCTCCTGAACTCCCTGCCCAGGGAGTCCCTGAGGCTTACGTTGCCATAGCCGAGGTTGGAAGCCCAGAGCACCACGCCGCTCTTAAGGTCAAGGGGGCCTATCGAGGCAACCCCTATTGAGTCAAAGTCCTCGCCGCCCGCCAGCCCCCTTATGAGGTGAGCTATGGCATTTATGAGGTCCTGGGGACCTGCCCTTGGGGTCTGGGTCCTGCTGTGTGATATCAGCTTGTCGTTCTCAAAGACGGCGACCCTCAGGTTAGTGGCGCCTATGTCTACAGCTACTACCCTTCCCATAGAGTTTCCCTAGGCGACCGCGCTTTTCCCGCGATATATTTTTAAATGTTGAGACTTGGGGGCAGTGGGGATAACTGTGCCCAAAGTAGTCACGAAGCTCGTCTCCTGGGACGACGTGGTCGAGTGGAGCATGGAGCTCGCAAGGAAGATTGAGGAGTCTGGGTGGATGCCTGACGTAATAGTTGCGGTCGCCAGGGGAGGCTATGTGCCTGCCAGGCTGCTCTGTGACTACCTGGGGGTGAGTGACCTGGTCAGCCTTCAGAGCCAGCACTGGACGGAGGCTGCTAGGGCCTCCCAGAAGGCGATAATAAGAAACGCCTATGCGCTCGATGCCAAGGGCCTCAAGGTGCTCGTGGTTGACGATATAGTTGACACCGGGGACACCCTGGCCCTGGCGAAGGACTTCATAACGAGGGAGTGGAGGCCTGAGGAGGCCAGGACTGCGGCCCTGCAGTGGATAAGTCCTGTGGCCAAGTTCAAGCCTGACTACTACCACCTTGAGGTTAAGGACTGGGCCTGGTTCCAGTACCCCTGGACGAGGCTTGAGGACCTGACGCAGTTCATAGAGAGGGTGTTCAGGGAGGACGAGAGGGCGAGGGGCGGGCTCACGGAGGGGAGGCTAAAGGAGCTCTTCGTGGAGTGGTATGGCGTTCGCCCGGAGGACTTCGGCAGCTACTGGAGGCTTGCCCTTGAGAGGCTCACCTCCAAGGGCGTCCTCACGGTAAAGGACGGCGTCTTCATGCTCACGAAGAAGGCCTGAAGGCCTGCTATTTAGAGCAGCTGCTTTACCTTAACTACGGCTGTTGACCTGTCTGGCGTCCAGGACAGCTCCACTAGAAGGCTTCCCGGACCCACGACGCCGCTGGACTTTAGCTCCTTCTCCGTCAGCTCCAGCCCCTGATCCTCGCTCTCAACAGCGCCCACTATGACGGGGCTGACCCCCCAGATCAGGGAGAGCTGCCTCGCCAGCTGCGGCGTCGGGACACCCACGTAGATCTGCGTGCTAGGCCTGAAGGCTGATATCAGCCTAGCCACGTCAAAGTCATGCGCATAGACGACAACTGAGGCGCCCACGTTCTGGGCCATCTCAACAACCCCCTTTGACACCTTGGTCTCAAGACTTAAGAGGGGCTGGTCAACCCTCCTGGGCCTGACGTTCTTGTTAGCCTCCTCGATAACTCTGCTCAGCCACGAGACGACATCGACTGGGTATCTGCCTATAGAGGTCTCAGAGGTCACGAGGAAGCCATCAACGCCCTCCTCTATGCCGGCGTAGACGTCAGATATCTCGCCCCTGGTGGGCAGGGGCCTCTCTATCATGCTCATGAAGATCTCAGTGGCGAGTATTACGGGCTTCAGCTTTCTCCTGGCGGCCTCTATTATCCTCCTCTGTATCACAGGTATGTCCTCGAGGGGGAAGTGCATGCCCAGGTCGCCCCTGGCAACTATGATGCCGTCAACGACGTCAAGTATGGAGTCTATGTTGTTGACGCCGCTCGGCGTCTCTATCTTAGCCAGCAGCCTGACGTTCTTGGCCCCCGCGTCCTCGAGGGCCCTCCTTATGACCTCAACGTGCCTTGCGCTCCTGACAAAGCTAGCCATTACGTAGTCAAAGCTGTTGGCCGCTATGAACTTTATGTCATTAAGGTCCTTCTCAGTGACAGGCGGCAGGTCATACTCCTTGCCTGATATAACGACGCCCTTCCTTGGTTCAAGCCTCTGGCCGCTAATTACTCTTAGGGTCGCTGCGTCCCTCTCGACGTCCTCCACGGATAGCACGACCTTGCCATCATCTACAAGGACCCTGTCGCCCCTCTCCACTGACGTGAAGAACGCCCTGTTGTCCACAGGTATGCCGTCGCCCTGGGAGCCCGCGAACTTGAACCTAAGCTGTTGCCCTGGAGTCACGTCAATGCCCTGGAACTCCCCAAGCCTCACCCTTGGGCCCTCAAGGTCGGCTACCTTTGTTGCTGAGACCCCCAGCTCCTGTGAGGCCTTGTCGACCAGCTCTATGAAGGACGACCACTGCTTCTCATCGCCGTGGCTCATGTTTATCCTGAAGCCGTCAGCTCCAGCTGCCATCATCTTCTTCACTACCGCGTAGTCAGATGTTGAGGGACCCATGGTGATCATTATCTTGGCTAGCCTTCTCATTCGGTCTCGCCGCGTGCAGAGGCGCTGGGTGCATATTAACTCTAAGCTTTTCCAGGCGTCACAGCTGTGACCCTGATGAGACGAAGGGGGAGCCGTGGGCTGGGGCTGCCCTGAGGGGGCGGAGTTCCGTGATGTGGGCCCCCATGAAAGGGGCCCTGAGGGCCGTGAGGCCAAGGCGGAGGGCCCAATAAATGATATCGAGCCCTATTAAACCTAAACCCCATCTCAGGGTCTATATTATCTTGTACTCCCGCAGCCTTCTCACTATAACTTGGCCCTCGTCAAACTCGCTGGCCAGCTGGAGGACCTTGGAGGCTTCAACCTTAAGTCTGCCCCTCTTCACGCTCTCCCCTATGTTCTTCAGGGCCTCCTCGTCCTCCTTCCTGCCGGCCCTGGCCTTCAGGACGAGGTACTGCTCGACCCCTATCGCCTTCACTCTCACCCCCTCCACCTCGACCTTCCTGGCGCTCGATATGAAGTCCTCTGGCACATAGAAGTCGTAGAGGTTATCATAGAACTCTACAGGGACCTCCTCATCGCCAACTATAACTGTTATCCTCGGCGTCCCAAGCCATGTCTGGCCGTAGTCCCACGAGTTTGAATCAGCTATCGACCTGTAGGCGTCCTCCTCGTTGATCACGTTTGGGGACTCGGCGAAGAGGTCTACGTCCTCGCCCATGTCGTCAGCCCCCGTGGCTAGAGCAATCACAGCACCTCCTATGACTGTGAACTTCAGGTCGTTTGCTAGCAGTAGCTTCATAGTTTCAGCGAAGGCTCTCCTGCTGACCAAATTCAAGCTCCTACAGCTTGTTGTGCCGGAGGGCTTATTAGCTTGACTAGCCTGCCTTAGGCAAGGCTTACCTTAAGTCATTGTCCTGAGCGGCTAGCTTTTTAACCTAACCCCATGTACAGAGGTCGGTGTAGAGGTGCTAAGGAGTGGGGCATCGTAAAAAGTCAGCGCCAAGACGCGGCAGCCTAGGGTTCATGCCGAGGAAGCGCTCCTCAGAGTTCGTGCCTAGCGTGAGCACTTGGCCTGAGGTCAGCGTGCAGAAGCCGACGCTGCTGGGCTTCATAGGCTACAAGGTTGGGATGACGCACGCATTCATCATTGACAACAGGCAGGGCTCTCCAACGCTCGGCAAGGAGGTCTTCAGGCCAATAACTGTCGTCGAGGCGCCCCCAGTTTACGTGCTTGCTGTGAGGGGCTACAGCTATGACGAGAACGTTGGCCTTTACACTGTTGGCGAGGCCTGGATCAGGCCCCCTCTAGAGCTTGGGCTTGAGAGGAGGATAAGCACCCTTGGCGCCTTCGACACCCAGGCAATGTTTAAGAAGCTCGAGTCTTCGCTCGACGACCTTAAGGAGGTAAGGGTCCTAGCGGCGACGCAGCCCACGCTTACTGGCGGCCTGAGCAAGAAGGCCCCCGACCTGCTTGAGGTGAAGGTCGCCTCCCCAGGCGGCAACGTTAAGGCGGCCTTCGACTACGCCTCCTCTATACTTGGGAAGACCGTGAGCGTTGGCGAGGTCTTCCAGCCCGGCCTTATGGTTGACGTCATAACTGTCACCAAGGGCAAGGGCTTCCAGGGTGACGTGAAGAGGTTCGGCGTCAAGGTTCTGCCCAGGTGGCACAAACACAGGAAGGGGGCAAGGGGCGTTGGAGCCAGGAGCCACGGCAAGGGGACATGGTGGGAGATACCCAACCCAGGACAGCTAGGGTTCCACAGGAGGACTGAGTACAACAAGAGAATACTTGACATAACTGACAACTGGGCTGCGTACACGCCGGCCGGCGGCTTCCTCCGCTACGGCATACCAAGGAGCACCGTAGTAGTCCTTGAGGGCACAATACCCGGCGTCGCGAAGAGGCCCATAGTGATGAGGTACCCTGTCAGGCCGCCCAGGTGGTATATGAAGCTTGGAGTCGTCAAGCCCACGATAACGTTTGTGAGCCTCCAGAGCAAGCAGGGGGTGTGAAGACATGAAGGAGGTAGGCCTAGGCTTCCTGCTCTACATGAGCCCGCCCATAACGGTGCCCAGATACGACGTAGAGGGCAAGGAGGCAGGTGAGGTCCAGCTGCCTGACGTCTTCAGGGTGCCAATCAGGCGCGACCTAATACACAGGGTCTTCATGAGTGAGTTCACCGCGTCCCTCCAGCCGAAGAGCAGGGACCCCATGGCTGGTAAGAGGACCACCGCGGTCAGCCTCGGCATACACCACGGCCTGGCCAGGGTGCCGAGGGTCAAGGGGTCAACGAGGGCCAGGCTCGCCCCCTTCGTTAGGGGAGGAAGGAGGGCCTTCCCCCTGACGGTGAAGGAGAACATAAGGGAGGACGTTAACAGGAAAGAGAGGCTCATGGGCACCATGAGCGCGCTTGCTGCAACTGCCGTGCCTGAGATGGTCAGGGACAGGGGGCACGTGTTTGAAGCCAAGGCGACGCCTGTGGTTATAGACTCAGCCGTGCTGGAGGCCGTGAAGAGGGCCTCAGACGCCAGGGGGCTCCTGAAGAAGGTGGGGGTTTACAGCGACGTAGAGAGGGCCGCCGAGGGCACCAGGGTAAGGGCTGGAAAGGGCAAGATGCGCGGCAGGAGGTACGTGACGCCCGTTAGCGTGCTCTTCATAGTTGACGACGTAGACTCACCGTTCGCCAGGGCTGTGAGGTCGTTCCCAGGCGTTGACGTGGTGGAGCCGCAGCTAGTGAGCGTCCTGGAACTTGCGCCTGGCGGCGAGCCTGGCAGGCTCACTGTTATAACAAGCAACTCGCTGGAGGCGCTTGCACAGAGGTTCAAGGTCAGAGGTGAGCAGGCTTGAGCTCCAGGGAGATCATAATAAGGCCAGTGATGAGCGAGAAGGCTATGAAGCTAATAGAGGAGAACAACACGCTGGTCCTAATAGTCGCCAGGAGCGCTAACAAGCACGAAATAAAGAGGGCCGTCGAGGCCTCGTTTGGGGTAAAGGTAGAATCAGTTAACACCCTGATAACGCCCACAGGTGAGAAGAAGGCCTACGTGACGCTCTCTAAGGAGTACAAGGCCTCCGACGTGGCGGCGAAGCTAGGCCTCATATGAGCTTCTTTCTGCCCGCTTTTCTCCTACGGTGCTCCCACATATTTTAAATCAACGCAAATTAACCCTTCACGGCTATACACGCTAGGGTCAAGCGTGAGCGAGGAGAACTTAGGCCAAAGGCTTGCCAAGCTGGCCTCAGACATGATAAAGATAGACACCTCAAACCCCCCAGGCAACACGAGGGAGTTCGTTAACTTCCTGGTGGACTACCTTCAGCTCCAGGGCTTCACCCCTGATACGGTGGAGCTAGAGGAGGGGAAGCCTAACCTATTAGTTAAGGTTGGCAGCGGCTCGCCTACGCTCATACTTAACGGACACATGGACGTGGTGCCAGCTGGGGACGAGGACAAGTGGACCGAGGCCAAGCCGTTCTCAGGAGAGATAAAGGAGGGCAGGGTGTACGGCAGGGGGGCCACGGACATGAAGGGAGGGCTTGCGGTCATAACTGCCCTGTTCTCTGACGTCGCTAAGCTCATAGAGGACAGGGGGGCCGGGAGCCTGATGCTGGTGGCCAGCGCCGACGAGGAGGTTGGAGGCGAGAAAGGGCTGGGCGGCCTGGTCAGGAGCGGGCTCGTTAAGGGCAACGCCGCTATAATAGCTGAGCCCTCGGGCGTCGACACAATTTCGATGGGCGAAAAGGGCCTCTGCCAGCTGAGGCTCGTGGTGAAGGGCAGGTCGGCCCACGGCAGCATGCCAATACTTGGCGACAACGCTATACTTAAGGCAGGGGACGCCCTGGAGATAGTCTCACAGGTTATAGGCATCTACAACTCCAAGCTGGAGCTGCCCAAGGAGCTTGAGGAGTTGCTTAACAGCTCCGTCGACGTCCTGGTTGACGAGGCTAACAAGAGGCAACTTAAGATATCGCGCGAGGAGGCCGAGTACGTGCTCAAGAGGGTTACATTCAACCCTGGAGTCATGAGGTGCGGCACGAAGGTTAACGTGGTACCGGACAGGTGCGACATAGAGGTGGACCTCAGGCTGCCGCCGGGCGTTAAGCATAACGGGAGCCACAGCGCCTGCGACGCCCTAGCTGAGATGGTTTTGGACTCTCTCGAGGTTAACCTGCACAGCCAGGACTTTGAAATTAAGGTAATAGGAAGCAGCGAGCCTAACTTCACCGACCCTAACAGCGATATAGTGAAGGTGGTGGCGCAGGCCGTTGAGAAGGTCATGGGCGCCAGGCCCAGGTACCGCATAGAGACAGGAGCCACAGATGGCCGCTACTTGAGGTACGCTGGAGTTCCGACGGTAGTTTACGGCCCAGGGGAGCCGTTCCTGGCACACTCGTACAACGAGTACGTGAAGGTGAAGGACCTGGAGATTGCTTACAGGGCCCTCTATGACGCAGTCCTTGCGTACTTTAAGGTCAGCTAGAGGCCCTCGGACTTAAGGGCTAAAGCTGATATCTAAGCTCGTAGCTATTATGCTTAACAGCATTCAGTTATTAAAAGCATAGATTATAGTTATTTACTATTACGTGGCTCTATATAAGGCTTCTGATAGTTATTCTTAGTAGAAACATTTTTAAATAGGAAGAACCACCTGGTTAAGTGCGTGAGAACATGATAGAGGTTGGATCTCCAGCGCCGGACTTCACTGCAAGGGCTTACTTCCCTGCAGAGAACAAGGTAGGCACCATAAGCCTTCATGACCTTAGGGGCAAGTGGGTCATACTAACCTTCCACCCCGGCGACTTCACGTTCGTGTGCGCCACAGACCTGGAGGCCTTCCAGGCCCACTACGACAAGTTCAAGGCCAACAACGCCGAGATCCTGGCCATTAGCACCGACAGCGTCTACTCGCACAAGGTGTGGGTTGAGACTAGCCCAAGGGTCAAGGGCGTCAAGTTCCCGCTGGTGGACGACATAAGCAAGCAGATATCGGCGACCTACGGCTTCCTTAACCCGGCCAGTGGAATGACTAGGAGGGGTACAGTGATAATAAACCCCGACGGCATTGTTGAGTACATATCAGTCCACGACGATAGGCTGGGCAAGGACGTGGTGCACATCTACAACGCCTTTATGAACCTCAAGTACCTCTACGAGCACCCAGCAGGGCCGACGGAGTTTGACATAATAGCTGCTAACAAGGGAGAGGGCAGCCAGGTGCTGCACATAAGGATACCTGACAGCATAGGAAAGCTGTGAATGCACTTGCTGTAGCTTTTTTCTCGTCCATCATCTTTTTATCGGAAGATTTTTGTTACTAACCTTTAATTACCGCCTCAGCCTGTAGCTCACGGGGAACTTAGTTGAGCGAGCCCAGCGACGAGGAGAAGAAGGGCCTTAGGATGTCGTTACCGCAGAAGTCCTCGCAGTCCTCGGCCCCAGCCGGGGGGCAGAGCTACAAGGAGGTAGCTGAGAGGATGAGGCAGATGCAGGAGGAGCAGAAGCTTGTAGTGCAGAGAACGAAGGAGATACCGTACAAGGTCGCCATACTGAGCAGCAAAGGAGGAGTCGGCAAGTCCTTTGTGACTGCAAACCTGGCTATGGCGCTGGCAACGATGGGGAAGGTTGTGGGGGTCCTTGACGCTGACTTCCACGGCCCCAGCATGCCTATGATGCTCGGGCTCAAGAACGTGAAGGGACTTTTGGCTAGGGAAGATGGCAGCATAATTCCAGCCGCAAACGTTTATGGCGTCAGGCTTGTTTCAGTGGGCCTCATGCTGCCAAGCGAGGACTCCCCAGTGATCTGGAGAGGTGCCCTAAAGACCAACGCAATAAGGCAGCTGCTGGCATACACCGACTGGGAGGGGGCCCAGTACCTACTCATAGATCTGCCACCTGGAACGGGCGACGAGCAGCTTACCATAGCCCAGACCATCCCAGGGCTCACGGGCTTCCTGCTGGTGACAATACCGAGCGAGGTCTCAAAGATGGTTGTTAAGAAGGCCGCGGCCTTCGCTGAGAAGCTCAACGTGCCCCTGCTTGGAATAGTTGAGAACATGAGCTACTTCAAGTGCCCTGACGGCAGCGTTCAATACATATTCGGCAAGGGGGCCGCGGAGGAGATAGCCAAGCAGTTCAACATACAGTTCCTCGGCCAGATACCCCTCGACCCGCACATAAGGGAGGCAAACGATGAGGGGGTGCCGTTCTTCCTTGAGTACCCTGACTCCGAGGCCACTAAGGCGTTCCTCGACATAGCCAGGAAGTTCGTTGAAATAGTTGAGGGCAAAGGGTCCTCAGCTCAGCGGGTCGCTGGGCCCTCCGCCTGAAGCCCCGTCTCCTTCAGCCCCTTAACAACGCCCTGGACCTCCGAGAGCAGCTCTATGAGTCTCTTTATGTGCTCCTCATGCTCTATGAGGAACCTGACGCCGCTCTCGGTCAGCCTGTACTCCTTCTTCCTGCCGGCCGACCTCTCGCTCTCCACAAGCCCCTTTCTCTCAAGGGTCCCAAGCATCACGTACACGTAGCCCGGCGGCAGCTTGCCGCCCACCTTCTTAGAGATCTCCTTGCCTATCTCGTAGCCGCACTTCGGCCTGTCGGCGAGCTCCGCCAGTATCAGGAACGTCGCAAGGCCCTTGAGGAGGCCTCCCTTCACGGCTCCACCAGCTGCGGCTTATTAGCGGAAAGTAAAAACACTTTCTGCAGCTCAGCCCTTGGTCACGCCTATGGGTCTCAGCCTGGCGACGAGCTTACCTATGCCCACCTCGTGTGCCACCTGCGCCACCCTGTCAACGTCCTTGTAGGCCTCAGGCATCTCCTCAATGACGGTGGCCACGTTGCTGGCCTTCAGGTATATGCCCTTGCTCTCCATCTCCTGTACAACGTCCTTGTAGGTCTTCTCCCTCTTGGCCCCGGACCTGCTCATCCACCTCCCTGCCCCGTGCGGTGCCGTGAACCACGTCTTAACGCCAGTGTCGACGCCTGCGAGCACGTAGCTGGCGGTGCCCATGCTGCCAGGTATGAGCACAGGCTGCCCGTACTCCCTGTACGCTGCAGGTATCTCAGGGCTCCCTGGCGGGAAGGCCCTCGTGGCGCCCTTCCTGTGAACGACAACCTTCCTCCTCTTCCCGTCAATGTCGTACTCCTCTATCTTAGCTATGTTATGGGCCACGTCGTAGACAAGGTGCATTCCAAGCTTCTCGGGGTCCACCTTGAAGACCTGCTGGAAGCTCTGCCTCACCCAGTGAGTTATTATCTGCCTGTTTGTCCAGGCGTAGTTCGCCCCCGCCGCCATGGCCCTGACGTAGTCCTGGGCCTCAGGCGTGTTGTAAGGTATGCTGGCCAGCTCCCTGTCTGGCGGCACCGTGTTGTACTTTCTCATGGCCCTCTCCATTATCTGAAGGTAGTCGCTCGCCACCTGGTGCCCGAGCCCCCTGCTGCCCGTGTGTATCATCACCGTTACCTGGCCCTCAAAGAGCCCGAAGGCCTTGGCGAGCCTCTCGTCGTAGACCTTGTCAACTACCTGGACCTCAAGGAAGTGGTTGCCGCTGCCCAGGGTGCCGAGCTCGGCTGCCCCCCTCCTCCTGGCAGTGTCGCTTACCTTGCTTGAGTCCGCCAACTTCCAGCTGCCACGCTCCTCTATTCTCTCTACGTCCTCCTCCCAGCCGTAGCCCTTCTCCACGGCCCACCTGACGCCCTCGTCGAGGACCCTGTTGAGCTCCTGAAAGCTCAGCCTAAGCTTTCCTGTGCTGCCGAGGCCGCTGGGCACGTTGTCGTATATTGCGTTCACGAGGTCCTTTATCCTCGGCCTCACGTCGTTCGCCGTGAGGTCAGTCCTTATCAGGCGGACCCCGCAGTTTATGTCGTACCCGACGCCCCCAGGGCTTATGACGCCGTTCTCCTCTATGTCCATGGCGGCCACGCCACCTATTGGGAACCCGTAGCCCTGGTGGCCGTCAGGCATGACTATGCTGTACCTCTGGACGCCCTGCAGGCAGGCTACGTTGGCCGCCTGTAGGAGCGTCATGTCCTGCTGCATCTTCTGGACCAGCAGGTCGTCGGCGTATATTATTGCGGGGACCCTCATGCAGCCCTTGAAGCCCCTGTCTATCAGCCACGTGTTCTTGTCAACCCTCTTAAGGGGGACCTCTGGCACCTACCACACCTGCCTAGCAGGGTGAGGCAAGGCCTTTTATCTTAGCTTTAGGTTGCAATTCGCCGCGGTAACGCTAAATAAAGCCTGGCAACACAGGAAGCTGCGGAGGGGCCCGGCCTGAGGCGAACGCCGATGACTAAGGGCCCTGGTGGCCCGGGTAGCTCAGCTGGCTAGAGCGCCGGGCTGTGGACCCGGAGGTCCCGGGTTCAAATCCCGGCCCGGGCCCCTTCGGCTTAATTCTAAAGGGCGGCGTCAGGTCGGGGGTTCGAAATCTTCACTAAGGTCAAGATATGCCAGGGTCCTCATCCGCCGCCGCTAACGTAGGGGACCAGCCAGGCTTAAAACGCCTCGGGGCTTAGCTTTATCATATAATAAAGGGGCTCCTTTGACGCTCCTCCCATTTTACTTCAGGCAGGCCTAGCTTTATGAGGCCGTCATTTCAGATTGGCGGGCTGGGTAGGTTATTAAACTCTTGATCACCGCGTTAATGGGGGAAGGCCTTGAAGGGCAACTTCACGCAAAGGGATTACCTTCTGGACCTGCTCAGGGCTCTCTCCGAATCCTTTGGGCCCTCAGGCTTCGAGGACGCCGTCAGGGAGAGAGTAGTTAAGGAGGTAGAGAGCGCCGCCGACTCCATGTGGGTTGACTCCATGGGCAACCTTTTCGCTTACAGGAGCGGCAAGAGGGGCGGCGCCAGCCTCGTGTTAACTGCCCACATGGACGAGATAGGGTTCATCGTGACGCACGTGGACGAGAAGGGCTTCCTGAGGGTCGCCCCAATAGGGGGTCAGAGCCCGAGGGTCGTACAGGGCCAGAGGGTGCTCGTCAGGGCCAGGGACGGCTCCCTGGTCAGGGGCGTCATAGGGAGCAAGCCGCCCCACGTCATGAAGCCGGAGGAGGCCAAGCAGTGCCCGGAGTTCAGGGACGTTTACATAGACGTGGGCGCCGCAAGCGCCCAGGAGGTCGAGAGGACTGGGATAACTGTCGGCAGCCCGGTGGCCTTTGAGAGGGGGCTTGAGAGGCTGAACGAGGACACGGTTGTTGGCAAGGCCTTTGACGACAGGGCGGGCCTGGCGGCGGTGATAGGGGCCTTCAAGGCGGTTGAGGACCAGGCCGTGGACTTCTACCTCGTCGCAACTGTGCAGGAGGAGGTAGGCCTGAGAGGGGCTCAGGTGGCCGCCTATAAGATCTCGCCCAGCGTAGCGATAGGCGTTGACACCACGATAGCGGCTGACGTCCCAGGGAACGAGGAGAGGGACTGGGTGACGAGGTTAGGCGCAGGGCCAGCCATAAAGGTCGCCGACAACCCAGCGTCATTCTATGGGCTCATGGCCAACAGGCCCCTGAGGGAGAGGCTTGAGGAGGTGGCTAGGTCGCACGGGATACCGTACCAGCTTGAGGTCCTACAGGGAGGCACCACTGACGCCTCTGCCATAGCCCTCACTAAGGAGGGCATACCGGCTGCCGTGGTCTCAGTCCCGACAAGGTACGTTCACTCGCCCTCCGAGGTTCTGAAGCTCTCAGACCTTGAGGGCGTGGCCAGGCTTCTGGCCCTGTTCACGGAGGAGTCGAGCCCAGACTGGCTGACGGGCCTCTCCGCGTCAAAGATTAAGTAAACGCAGTCCTTAGCCTACCGGTTGGGCGTCAACATCAAAAACTGTTCAGTCTCAGAGGGTTAGAGCTCAAAGCCTGGCCACAGCCTCCTTGCTACCTCCTCGTCGAGCTCAACTCCGAGGCCCGGTTCGTCGCCGAGGACTATGGCGCCCCTGCCCACGTCTATGACCCTCTTCTTACTCTTGACTAGGTCGTTCCAGAAGGGCAGGTCGTGGCCGTGGAACTCAAGGGCCCCGAAGGTGTTGCCCACGGAGGCCGCGTGGGCGGCAGCCACGGTTGCTATTGGGGAGCCTATGTTATGGGGTGAGACCTCTATGTCGTAGAGGGATGCCAGCTCCTCTATCCTCCTCAGCTCCGTTATGCCCCCAGCCTTGGCTGGGTCGGGGGCCCAGACCATGATGCCAGTCCCTATGAGGTCCTTGAACTGGTACGAGGTGTAAAGGTTCTCTCCGACCTCTATTGGAACAGGGCACTGGGAGGTAATCAGCCTCAGCTCGTCAAAGTTAGTGAGCGTGGTGACAGCAGGCGTCGGGTCCTCGACCCACCTGGGCCTCACTGGCTCAAGGGCCCTGCAGAGCGCTACGCCTGTGCTCACGTCGTAGCGCCAGTGCAGGTCAAACATTATGTCAACGTCATAGCCCACCGCCTCCCTAACAGCTGATGCCAGGGAGGCCAGGTACTGTACCTCCGCCTGACTGAGCCTGCCGCTCCTGAGCCTGAGGGGGTCAGAGTAGGGCGTTGGGACGTCGAGGTCGAACTTTATGGCCCTCCAGCCCTCGGCCTTGAGCTCCTTAGCCCTCGAGGCGTAGCCCTCGGGGCTGTAGTCGGGGTTCCACTGCTCAGCCGTCAGCCTGCCGTGGACCGGCGTCGGCTCCTTTATCCTCTCCCTCTCCACGTTGGCCTGGGCTGCCCAGGAGGGCTCGACTGGCATGAGGGTGGAGTCCATGGCCTCCAGCCCCTTGCCCCCGTGGGCGTCAACGTAGACCGGCACCTCCGTCCTGTCACCGCCCAGGAGGGCGTAGACGGGCACGTTGAGGTACTTGCCTATGAGGTCGTAAAGGGCCATGTCTATGGCTGATATTATGTGGTACGCCGAGGTCCCAGCGTACAGCGTGGCCCACCTGAGCTTCTGGAGGACCCTGTTAACCTTGAGCGCGTCCTCCCCGACTATCACCTTGCCCAGCGCCTCAGCTATCGCCGAGGCGCCCGGCGTCGGCCCCGCCTCGCCGGTGCCGTAGAGGTCGCCTGCGTAGACCCTCACAAAGGTCCACTGGAAGTTCGCCTGAACGGTAAACGAGGAAACCTTGGTTATCCTGAGCTCCCTCAAAGGAGGTCCCACCTTTTTGACGCAGATGCTAGTATATACGCCTAGGCGCTTAGACGGGCTATGTCTCCGAAGCTTAAGCTTCTGGTCAACTGGACATATTTTAGTGGGAATAAGAGTGGAAAGGGTATGGGCTAAGCTGTTCGGCGGCCTGCCGGAGCTGGAGCCTGAGGCAAGGCCAGTCTTCTCACTCCTTGATGAGGCCTGGGCCAGCAGGGAGGGGGTCTGCGCTGCTATACAGCTTGAGAGCGGCGCCTGCTACACCTGGGGAGGCCTAAGGCTAGCATCAGCCAAGGTGGCCGGCCTCCTGAGGTCACTCGGCGTCAAGCCAGGCAGCCAGGTGCTCTTCGCCTCCCAGAACAGGGTTGAGGCCCTAGCTGCCCTCATAGGCATCTGGAGGGCGGGTGCCATAGCGACCCTTGTGGACCCCCTGACCATATCGGAGGACCTATACTACCAGCTTGAGGGCAGGGGCGTAGAGGTTGGGGTCGTCTCGCAGCAGTTCTACGAGAGGGAGCACTCGACCATGGCTAAGGCGGGCTTAAAGGAAGTCCTAGTGGTCGACGGCCAGCCCAGGGAGGGCGAAGTTAAGGTACGCACTATGGGCGAGGCGATGAGGGAGAACGAGGTTTATGGTGACGACGTCGGGGGGACCTCGAGGTCCGTCATAATGTACTACGCAGGTATAGCAGGGCGCACCATGCAGGTCTACCACACTCACGCGGCCCTCTCGACCACGGTCAAGGCCCTTGGAGTCTCAATGAAGCTTGACTTCAGGCCCGTGTCGCTGGTGGTGGCCCCAATGACGCACGTCCTGGGGCTCCAGGTCAGCACGCTGACGCCCCTCTACCTCGGGGGCGCCGTAGTTATGATGCAGAGGTGGGACGAGGTCACGGCGCTCAAGGCAATCAAGGCCTACGGAATCAGCTACATAGCAGGGGCGCCTACCATGCACGACTCCCTTGTGGAGGCGGCTAGGAGGCTCGGCGCCCCTCCCGGCGTCAGGCTCGGCCTGTCAGGGGGAGCCCCTCTCAGGCCTGAGACTCAGGACGGCTTCCACAGCGTCTTTGGGGCCCCGCTAGTTCAGTTCTACGGCATGACTGAGTCCTGGGTGCTGACCTACCAGCCCACCTCGGTCTGGGAAGTCAAGGGCACTGTGGGGGCGCCCATAGCGGGCGTCGACGTTAAGGTGGTCAACCCCGACAATCCCAGTGAGGAGCGGGGGCAGGGCGAGGTGGGCGAGCTCCTCGCTAAGGCGCCGTGGCTCATGGAGGCCTACGAGGACCCCGAGGACACTAAGAGGGCCTTCTTTGACGGCTGGCTCAGGACGGGGGACCTGATGTCATTTGACGAGAGGGGACTGTTCTACTTCAGGGGGGTCAGGAAGAGGATGATTAAGTACAAGGCCTACCCCATATTCCCGAGGGACCTGGAGGAGGTGCTCAGGAGGCACCCCGCCGTTGAGCAGGCTTACGTCTACGGCGAGAAGGACCCCTCGGTAGGAGAGAGGCCTGTGGCAAAGGTGGTACTGAGGCCCGGCTCAAGCGTCACCGAGAAGGAGTTGCTTGACTTCGTTAACAGCAGGGTGGCGTTCTACAAGAAGCTGCACAGAGTCTACATAGTGGATAAAATTGAGGCTTAGCGCCGTTTGTCCCTACGCCCTCACCTCTATCATCTGCTTATTCATGATCGAGCGCAGGACCTCCACCTCGCCCACAGGGCCCTTGGGATCCCTGTGGGCTCATGAGCGGCCGTCAAGCCCAGCGGCGCGGGGCCCCCATCTACGGCAGCCCGTCCCCCTCGCCCCTGGGGCATTGCCCCCATCAGGCGGGGGGTCATTCACTTAGCCTGTTGCGGACGTAATACTGTAAAGGGTTTTCTATTAACGTGAAAAAGGGTTCAGCCCCTTGCCCTCCTCCCCTTCTCAGGCTGTCCGGCCTGGCCCAGGCCGCCGCCGAAGTACTTGTCTAGCGTGACCTGCCCCTCCCTCTTTGCGGCCTGCTTCTTTTCAGCCTCCTCGGCCTCACGCCTTGGGGCCTCTGCAGCTGCCCTCTCGGCCTCCTTAGCCAGCTGGCGTCTAATGCCCTCAGCAGCCTTTATGATATCGCTGGCCCTCGCCCCAGCCAGGTAACGGACCTCGCCCTCGGTCAGGTTGTAGCCAACCACGAGGCCCCCCGCCACGTTGACGTCGCCCTGCCTGAAGATTATGAATAGGTACGGCAGCACGTCCTCCTTGAAGGTGGAAGTCGACACGTGAAGCCTTGAGGAAACCTTCTCAGCTATCGAGTCCCTCAGGGCCCTGATGTCCCTGAGCTTGGCCATGAGCGTGATCTTTGAGGGATACTGGTACCTGCTCCTCTGGGGCGACTGCTCCACCTGCCTTGCCATGGCGACCCCTGGGCCCATCAGGTCGAACACGTAGGACAGGAAGTCCCAGCTCCCTGACTTGGCCCTTGCCAGGAAGAGGCTGGCCCTTGAGAGGGCGTCCCAGGCCCTGAAGGCGTCCTCAGGCTCGGCGTACTTATTTGGTATGTTGTCGTTGAGCCAGGCCATTAGGGTCTCGTAGTCCTCCTCTGAGTTTGAGACGGCCTTCTTGGCCATCCAGCCTGCCTTGGCGTAGAACACGTCGTTTAGGGTCCTCCACAGGTCGAGGCTCTTGTCCCTGCCCCTTACAAGCGCCCTCGCCAGGTCCATGGTCACCCTGCCGTAGCCCTCGGCAACCGCCTCAAGGTCGTTCACGCACGCCCTCACGTCCCCCATGTTCTTCTCAGCTATGTACCTCAGGGCCTCGCGGTCGCACTCTACGTGCTCAGCGTCGCATATGCGCTGCAGCAGGGAGACGACGTTGCCTGTTGACAAGTTCTTGAACTCTATCATGAGCACGAACTCCCTCAGGGGCCTCAGCTGGTCCTTCCAGGGGTCGTTTGCGGTGAGCACCACGGGGTTCATAGTGTTGGGTATGATCCTCAGCAGCTCCTCGAGCCCGCCAGCGTCGCCCTTAGCGCTTATTCCGTCGACCTCATCCATGAGTATCAGCATGAGCCTGCCCGTCAGGGACCTCCTGTAGGCCGCCACGCCCACGGTCTTCCTTATGTCCTCCGCCCTCCTGTAGTCGCTGGCGTTGAGCTCCAGCACCTCAAGCTTGTAGTCATGTGCCACGGCCTCAACGAGGCTCGTCTTGCCAACCCCAGGGGGGCCGTAGAGGAGGGCCGCCCTCTTCTCAGGGAGCCTCCCCCTGAGCCAGGCCTCTATCCATGTCAGGAACTGGCTCTTAGCCTCCTCCTGGTCCACTACCTCATCAACACTCTTCGGCCTGTACTTTATGATCCAGGGGGTCCGCTGGAGGCTCAAGCCGTGGACGCCCCCAGGCGCTTGCTCATCATCGCCAGCCACGCCAGGAAGGCGCTGAGCTGGATATCATCATCGCTGCCCTCAACTATCCTGTAGTGGACCTCGCCGAGGTAGTCGGCTATCATGACCCTCAGCTCCTCAGGTATGTTTATGTCGTTGCTAAAGAGCTCGCGGTGTATCTGCCTCACCACGTCCTCGCCGCTGAGGCCGTACTCTATCATGACCTTCCTGAGGAGCTCCCTCGCCCCAGTGAAGTTACCCTTAAGGGCGGTCTCCACCATCTCCTTTATATCCTTGGGCCTCGCCATGCCGACGACCTTGTAGACTGAGTCGACGTCCACCTTGCCGAGGGACGCCGCGGTCTGCAGTATGTTTATGGCCTTCCTCATGTCGCCCTCAGAGATGTCATAGATGGCCTCAAGGGCGTCCTCAACATATTTAACCTTCTCGTTGTCAGCTATGTACTTAAGCCTGCTGACCACATCCTCCTTGTTTAGCGGGGTGAACCTGAAGAAGGCGCACCTGCTCTGTATAGGGTCTATTATCTTTGAGGGGTAGTTGGCTGCAAGTACGAACCTCGTGTTGGCGCTGTAGAGCTCCATGAGCCTCCTCAGGGCCTGCTGGGCGTCGGCAGTCATGTTGTCGGCCTCATCCAGCAGCACTATCTTGAACGGTATGTCTGGGGGCGTCCTGCTCCTGGCGAACTCCTTCACCTTCTCCCTTATCGTGTCTATGCCCCTCTCGTCGCTGGCGTTGAGCTCAAGCATGAACTGCGTGTAGCCCTCGCCGTAGAGGTCATGGGCTAATGCGTGGGCGGCAGTGGTCTTTCCAGTCCCTGGAGGGCCAGCGAAGAGCAGGTGAGGCATGTTCTTCTCTGCCACAAACTTCTGAAGGCGCTCCACTATGTCTTTCTGATTGACAATGTCCTTGAGGCTCCTGGGCCTGTACTTCTCAGTCCAGAGGAGCTCCTCAATTACTGAGCTCACGTTAACGCCCTTGTAAGTTCTCTAGGGGCGCAGGGTAAAAAGGTGGCTTGCCGCTTGGAGGGCCTCACCTAGGCTGGCTTTCGCCTGAGGCACCCTCCACTATCAGGGTTAGCCCCTCAACTCTGACAACTCTGACCTGCTCGCCGGCCTTTATGTTCCCGGAGGCTGCCCTGGCCTTCCACACTATGCCCTGGACCTTCACCTCGCCCGCCGGGCTTAGGTCTGTCAAGGCAACCCCCACGTCGCCTATCAGGCTCTCAGGGCCAGCCATGGGCTTCCTCCTCTTCATGGGCGCCGCTATCCACCTTATGTAAAGGCCTAGGACAGCGCCCACAACAGCTATGGAGACGTCAGCCAGCACGTACTTAGGCGCCGTCGGGGCACCCGTCGTAATATAAGGTATGTTAAGCGCTAGGAGGTAAACGCCCAGGGCTGCCACTGCCGCCCCAGCAATCATGGCGAAGCCGTGCCCCATCTTCACCTCGAGCAGCATGATAGCGGCCCCGATAAGTATCAGGGTGATGCCTATGATGGACGCCCCAACTACCTCGGCCCCGACCAGGCCCAGCACTATTGCAACCACGCCGACCGCTGAGAGCGCGAGGGTCGGGTGGTAGAGGTCTATGAGTATGAGGAAGAAGCCCAGCGTCATGAGTATACCGTCAACCGTGGGGTTGGTGAGGACGCTGAGGAACTGCTCGTAGAGGTTCTCTGAGACCCACACCTGGGTGTAGTTGGCTATGCCCCAGTCCTCCATGGCCTGCTGCAGGCTGTTAGCGACGCCATTTATAATGTGATACTGCAGGGCCTGCTGTGCTGTGAAGGCCTTGTCAGACACAACCATTATCTCTACTGCCGTCGCGTTCCTGCCCCACCTGCTGGCAAGTCCCTCCATGAAGGCTATCATGGCGTCCTCCGTGTGGTTCTGTTCGAGCGGCGTGCCCCCGACGACTATGGGCGTCGAGGGCCCTATGAAGGTCCCATTGGCCATGATTATACTGTTGGTGGCCATGGCTATGTAGCTACCCGCCGAGGCCGCCATGCCGTCAGGGGGCACGTAGGTGTATACTGGTATGCCGTCAGCCTGGGCCTGCTCGATGTAGTTCACGATATTCAACATGTCGCTTAGGTAGCCCCCAGGGGTGTTCATAACTATGACTATGGCCTTGGCGTGGGTTAGCTCTGCTGTGGTCACGGCCCTCTGCACCATAGTTGAGGACCCGAGGTCTACAGTCACGTCAAAGTTGACCATGACGACCTGCCCGCTCGACTGGCTGGAGGAGGCGTGGGTCAGGGGCGCGGCTGCTATAAAGGCTGCAAGCGTCACTAACAGCAGGCCTAGCAAGAGTTTTAGCTTCAACAGTGCCACCACCTATTGTGGGAGATCCGAAAGCTAAAAGCGAGGCTGTGACAGGGATTGGCGAGGGTTGGCTTCTTCTCAAGGCTGAGGTGGGGCGTGGGGAGCACCACGCTAGTTATAGCCCTGGCGGCTGTGTCGGCGTACCTGCTCGTCGCCGGCGCCCTAAATAATGACGTCATAGAGCTGTTCTCTGGCGCTGTACTTGCCATAGTGGATGTCATCATTATTGCAGTTAAGGCTCTGGAGAACGTGACCCCCATGAGACCCCCCTCAGAGACGCTGGTTGGCAAGAGGGGCAGGGTAGTCATCGCCATAAGGCCGCCCAGGTCAGGCGTAGTCAGAGTCGGCGACGAGCTGTGGTCAGCGGTGAGCAACGTTGAGATAGGCGAGGGGGCAGAGGTGCTCATAGTGGGCAGGGAGGGCCTCTACGTGAGGGTCGTTCCAGCTGCTGACAGTGCCAACACTGGCGCTTAAATACATGGCAATGCCCGGCTGCCTAGGCGACATATGCATGGCCTTCCCTCCGATAGTTATGCCTGAGAGAAGCTATGAGTTCAACAGGGAAATCAGGCGGCCGCTTAAGACGCACGCCGTGAAGGTCAGCCCTGAGGGCCTTCCTGAGGCCAGCACATGACAAGCCCTAAAGGCCTTAGCTGAGTTTTTAATATGAGGCCCCCAGCACCTAAGGGGAAGCAGAATGATAAGCATGAGCCTTGACGTCAAGGACCTGCAGCCCTCTAAGCTGGAGGGCGTCAAAATAGCTAGGGCTGAGGGAGACGGCAAGACGGTGGTGTTCGACGTTATAGAGAATCTCTACACAGTGAACGTCGGCGACAGGCTTGAGCTCATCATAGACGAGGCGAAGCCAAGCGACCTGGACTCGTACGACTTCTGCGGCCACGGCTACCTCGTGGTTGACGAGGGGGCCGGCTACAGCCTGCTCTCGCTCTGGGGGATACTCTACAAGTTCACGCCTCCCCTTGGCCTCAAGCCTGAGACCAAGTACTACCTGTGCGTGAGGAAGGCCAAGAGTTAGGATATGAGCTTCCAGAGCCCGTCGCCAGGGTAGTGGGCGTTCTCAATGACCTTGCCTTTAGCCTTCTCCTTCGCCATGGAGTCTATGGTGTTGCTGTCCTTAAGCGCCCTCCCCACGCACACGGGGACGTTGCTCTGCTCATCCACTATAGCGACGATCGCGCCCTCCTTGAAGCTCCCCGAGACCCTCCTTATGCCTGGGGCCATGAGGTCAGCCCCCCTTCCCAGGGCCTGCGTGGCACCCCTGTCAACCACTACGTAGGGTAGCCATGAGAAGCCCCTCTTCAGAAGGCACTGGAGCGTTGGTATCAGGGCTCCGTTAACCCTCGCCAGGCATGGCATGCCTGAGTCGAAGTAAACAGTGTACTCCTCTGCCTTGGCCTCCTCGACGTCCTCCCAGTTCATGGGAGGGTTGCCCAGGCTTGACGAGACCTCCTGCATGAGCTCCCTGACGGCCTTCTTGGAGAGCTTATACCTCATTGAAAACTTGCCTGGCACCTGGTCCCCCGGCTGACCTAACTCAGCTGCCTTTAAAGCTGAGCTCACGTGCTGCTCATAAAGTCCTCGCAGACCCGTTGCTCCTCATCCCTTCCAGGTCAGCCAGTGAGCGCCTGTCATCGGACCAAGGCCTTTTACTCCTAGGCGCGGCTAAAAGTCTGCAAGGTAGCTTGACAGCGGAGCGGCTGTTTTGCTGCGATCGCTTCGTGTGCATGTTTCTATAAAAGAGCTCAGCAGCGAAGGGTGACAAGGGAATAAGCTTGAGCCAAGGCGCTCCTAGGGGTCGCCCAGCGCTCTTCCTAATAGTAATAGCCATTTTCCTCGTGCTTCTGAGCGGCGTAGTGACCATAGCTTACGCCGCCACTCTGCTCTCGGCCTCGTCTAACCCGAACTCCAACCTGACCAGGGCCCTCTATAATATGTCCCACGAGGAGGGGTACAACTATACCATACCGCAGGTGCAGGCAAAGATAAGGCAGGCTTCAGAGGTCATAATAGGCATAGGTGCCTTCATGGCAATCCTCGGTGTGCTCACGTGGCTCTACGTGTACAGGCCTGACGTCAGAGGCCAGTACTACAGGGCCTCCATGAGCTCCCTAATGCTTGGCATACTCTATATACTTGCGGGCTTTAATGGCAACCTCTACACGGTGCTCCTCTGCCTGGTAGGTGGAGCCATACTCATATATGCCTGGTACGTCCTAAGGAGGCACGCGAGGCTCGCCGAGGCCGAGGCGGCGGCCCAGCAGCCACCGGCAGGAACGTAACAGTCTTTAGCAACCCTTATAGGACCTTTAGGCCCCGTTGCTCTAAGGCGAGCCATGTTGCTTGAGGCGCCAGCCGTCAAGGTCTTTGATGAGCCCAGGGCCAAGTGCGTCAAGTGCGGCGCGCCCGCCAGGATAAGGCTTAACTACGCAAACGCCTGGCTCTGCGACGCCCACTTTAAGGAGTACCTGAAGGAGAGGGTCAAGGGGAACCTGCTCAAGTACAACATGGTAAAGGGCGGCGACACCCTGCTCCTGGCGGTCTCAGGCGGCAAGGACAGCGTAGCCCTTATGAGCCTCCTTGATGAGATAGCCCCAGAGCTTAAGGTAAACGTCGTAGCTGTTCACATAGTGCTCGGCATGGGCGAGTTCTCCGATAGGTCACTTGAGGCCTTTAAGGCCGCCTGCTCAAGGGCCCGCAACATAAGGTGTGTCACAATAGACCTCAAGGAGGTACTCGGAATGTACATGCCTGAGGTAATAAGGCGCAGCCGCAGGCCTGCGTGCAGTGTCTGCGGCCTAGTGAAGAGGTACCTGCTCAACGCTCTGGCAGCGTCAATGGGGGCCTCGGCCATAGCGACTGGGCATCACATGAACGACCTCATGACCTACGCCGTCAAGAACTTCCTCCAGCAGAGGCTTGACAACATAACTAAGCTGGGGCCCGTGAGCGAGTCCGAGGGCTCAGCAGTCAAGAGGGTCAGGCCGCTCTACGACATATACGAGGACGAGATCAGGGCCTTCGTCAAGGTCTACGGCGTCAACCACGTTGACATTGAGTGCCCGTTTAAGACGAGGTCAACTGTTGAGGAGGCAATAAAGGAGTCCCTCAACAGGATAGAGGCCGAGAGCCCCAGCACGCTCATCTCAAGCGCCAGGGCGCTCGCCAAGGGCTTGTCCTCATACCCGAGGCCCGCGTCGCCACCCAACAGGTGCCGCTACTGCGGCATGCCAGCCAGCGGCGACGAGTGCGGCTTCTGCAGGCTGACGGAGAGGCTGACCGGCTCGCCGATGGGGCCGGACGTCGTGCGGAAGGTAGAAAGCATTGCAAAGAGTATAACTGCCTAGCCTATTATCCTTGAGAGCCTCGTGATGAGCCTTGCCCCCTTCGCGGTAACCAGCACCATGTCCTCAACCCTGACGCCGTGGACCCCAGGTATGTAGAAGCCGGGCTCGACTGTGACAACCATGTTCTTCTCAAGCACATCTGTTGACGCGGGGCCCAGGTAGGGCGTCTCGTGGACCTCAACGCCGACGCCGTGTCCGAGGCCGTGATTGTAGAACTTGTCAAGACCCTCCTTAGCAAGGACCCTGCGCGAAGCTAGGTCAGGGCTCCTGGCCTCAACGCCAGGGGCTATCTGGTCCACGGCCTCGGCCTGGGCCTCAGCGACAAGCTCTATTAGCCTTTTGAACTCCGCCCCTCCCTCGCCGTGCCACATGGTCCTGGTGGTGTCGCTCGCATATCCGTACATGCTGGCCCCAAAGTCGAGCAGCACTGGCCCAGGCCTCTGAAGCCTCACGGGGGTCGGGTTGTGGTGGGGCAGCGCGGTGTGGTCGTAGAAGGCCACTATTATGGGGAACGACTCGCCCCAGGCGCCCTGCCTCATGAGGGACGAGTAGAAGGCGCCCGCGACCTCCGCCTCGGACGGGTTTGAGTCGAGGAGCTCTATGGCCTCCCTGAAGGCCCTCTCGGCGGCTTCTATAGAGTCAAGTATAGCCTGGACCTCCCAGTCATCCTTTATTGACCTGACCTTAGCTATTGAGCCGCTGACGTCCTTGGCCTGAAGCGACTGGGCCATGGTGAAGGAGCTGTAGTCCGCCCACTGGAGGTCAGCGCCCACTGACTTGGCGTTGCAGCCCCCCAGGACCTGCTTCAGGGCGTCCGCGAGGCCACCGCTCACCAGGTCGCTCTGGGGCACCATGGCCATTCCAACAGCCGCCTCGCCAGACCTCCTGTAGAAGGCCCTGACGGTCACGTCCTTAGGGGCCATCGAGGAGACCCTGTTGTAGTCAAGGACCGAGGTGAGTATAGCGTCGCCGCAGTCCCTGGTCATCAGCATGGCGCCTGTTGGCTCCCTTATGCCTGTGGCGTAGGTTATGTTGGGCGCCCCGAGCAGCAGGAGGGCGTCTATTGACTCCTTTTCAAGCAGGTCCCTCAGCTTTCTCCTGTTTAGGTCCCACCTTGTCTCCAACACGCGCACCGAGTAGCCTGGGCAGGCACAGCAAAATAAGCGCTGACGCTTAAGGGACACCGAGTCTTAGTCGTCATAAAATGCCGACTGGGGCCCTCGACGCTGACCCTGCTTAGGTTGTAAAGGCAATAGCGTCAAGCCTTGAGCATAGCCACAGCTCAGCTTCGTTAAGGCGGTTTAATAATTAGCGCGCATGCGTGATGCTTATTCTGAGATCACGCGGTTTGAAGGTTATTGCTCAAACTATCCTTACCCTGTTGACCTTCTTGTTCTGCCAGGAGTACCTCCTTATCCTCTTGCTCCTTCCGTAGCCGCAGGCGGCGCAGTAGCCCTTGGCTACGTTGAAGGCCCTCCTCCCGCACCTCCTGCAGACTATGTGAGTTTGACCTCTTCCCATCTTGCCGAAGGACGCTGTGCCCTTCACCATCTCATCTCACCACTCACTTCACCGGGCTTATGGCTACTATGCTGTCGCCCCTGACAAGCACTGTGCCGAGGCTGCGCGATCCCTTCTCTGTGAGCTCCTCGGCGTTCTCCAACACCAGGTTCAGGTGCTGGTCGAAGCTCTTCAATATACCCTTGACGCCCTCTCCTCCCTTAAGCTTGACGTACACGCTGGCGTTCAGGTACTCGTTCATGACCTTAAACGTGTTCGTCCTCTCCGGCTGGCTTGCCATTTACTTTAGCACCCGCATAGGGGACCTGGCTAGAGAGTTAAAAGCGTGCGTGGGCCCCCTCAAGAACCCTTATTTTAACGCTCCCTGGAGCTAAAGGTGGCGGGGCCCGTAGCCCAGCCAGGATCAGGGCGCCAGCCTGCGGAGCTGGAGGTCCCGGGTTCAAGTCCCGGCGGGCCCGCATCACGCGAACCTGTCAAGGCCTACGCCCTCTTCCCTCCCTCCCTTTAGGGAGGCAGCCTCATCCTTCCTGCCGAAGAACTCAAGTATAGATGCCACGGTGGCCGGCCCAAGGCCCGGGACCCTGAGCAGCTGCTGGGGTGAGGCCGAGGCCAGCGACTCAAGCGTCTTGAAGCCGGCGCTGTAGAGCCTCCTTGCCCTGACCCTGCCTATGCCTGGTATCTCCACGAGCGGCAGCAGCTCCGGCCTGACGCCACTCTCTATGCGCCTCGCCAGCACCCTCAGCTGGCCACCAACGTCCTCGGGCAGCCCGGCCGCTGGGGCTATGTCGGCGAGGGAGTTCGCTATCCACTTGGCTGTGTCTATTACTGAGGCCACGTCGCCCGGGCCGACGTCATAGGTCTCGGCTATCTTGTCGTCGGAGATCTCCTCCACCCAGTCAAGCAGCGCCAGCGTTGTCTTCAGGGCCGCAACGCTGTCAGGGTCGTCCCAGTCAACGATGTCTATAATCATGGGCACGCGCTCTATGGCTATGTCCATTATCTTCTCTGCCTCGGAGCTCCTGAGGGGGAGCGGGTTCATGTCCGGCATTGATGATATTATGTAGAGGAGGGCCTCCGTGGTGAACTTGTTGCGGACCCTCTTAATGAGCTTGCGCAGCTTAGGCACGCTTGCCGGGTCCAGGTACGTCCTCGAGACGGCGTCGCCGAGCTCCGTGGCCCTTAGCTTCCCGTCAGCCTCGGTTACGAGTCCCCAGGCCACCAGGTCGTCGACTGACATCCTGAGCAGCTGCTGGAGCCTCTCCTCGCCCCTCTGAATGTAGTAGAGGGTCCTCCTGTGCAGCTCGAGCAGGGAGCTGAAGTCGTTAGCCACGCCTGACGCTATTGCCCCCAGGGCGGAGTGCCTGAGGCCGCGGACGCCGTAGAGCCTACTCTCAAGCCTCTCCGGCTTGGCCTTTATGTACTCCTCCATCAGTTCCTTCACGCTCCTGGGCCTCGACGCCACTATTATGGCCTCCCCGTAGGGGTCAAGGCCTGGCCTGCCCGCCCTGCCGGCGAACTGCTTGTACTCAAAGACCTTGATATCCCTTGGAACCCCCTGGGTCTCGTCGTACCTGTCGACCTCTGCTATAACAACCCTCCTGGCCGGCAGGTTGACGCCAGCTGCGAGGGTTGGTGTTGCAAATATAGCCGCCAGGGCCCCCTCCCTGAAGGCGTCCTCAATTATAGTCCTCTGCTCGTTTGAGAGCCCTGCGTGGTGGTAGGAGACGCCCAGGGAGATGAGCCCCGCCAGCTCCTCCCTCAGCAGCCTTGGTCCCTCGGTAGACATCATCTTAGCGGCGTACTCCCTTGCCTTTCTCTGGTCGAAGCTGAGGAGCCCCTTGGGCAGCTTTGAGGCCGCCTTGGCGAGCTGCACGGCCCTCCTCCTGGACTGAGCGAAGACCAGCGTCTGGCCTCCCTGCTTGCTCTCGTCAACTACTAGGTTTATGCTAGGGTTTACGCTGACCTCCTCCACCTTCCTCTTGCTTCCATCAGCGAAGTGTATCACGCCGTCCTTGTAGACCCCCTCGCTGAGGGGCACGGGCCTCCAGTCAGAGGCTACAAGCTTGGCGTTAAGCCACCTGGCAATCTCGTCAACGTTCGAGACGGTGGCGCTCAGGGCCACCACCTGGACGCCCTTTGACTTATACATGACCTTTGACAGCAGGGTCTCGATGACAGGCCCTCTCTTGTCATCATCAACGTAGTGTATCTCATCAACGACAAGGGCCCCTATCTCGCCTACGAGTGAGGGGCTGTTCCTGATAATCGAGTCAAGCTTCTCATAGGTGGTTATCACCACGTCGCTCCTCTTTATGACAGCCTCATCGTTTACGTTGAGGTCACCTATGCTTATCCCAACCCTCAGGCTGAGCTTTGGGAGGACCTCCCTGAACTGCCTGTACTTCTCCATGGCTATGCTCCTCAGGGGCGAGGTGTAGAACGCCTTGAGCCCCCTCATGGCTGCAGACGCGAGGGCAGTCATCGCTATGAATGTCTTGCCTGAAGCTGTCGGTGACGACACGAGGAGGCTCTGGCCCTCCTCAACGCCTGCCTCAACTGCAGCCTTCTGCGGAGGGTAGAGCTCCTTGAAGCCCAGCATCTGCATTAGCTTCTGCGCTACCTCTGACTTCAACTTCCCTCACGGCTAGACTTCTTTGAAGCAGTTCGACCTTATCTCCGCTATCTGGCCATTCCTGTTCATTGCCTTTATGGTCTCCTCGACCTTGTCGTTGGGCGCCTTGGCCTGGGCCGCCACCTCCTTAACTATGTCGTCAAGCTTAACGCAGGGCCTCCCGTCCTCCCTCAGCCTCTTTATGGTGTCCACTATGACGCTCATCAGCTTCCTAGTGTGGAAGCTCGCGCCCGTCGCTATCATTGAGTAGTCTATGACTCCTGACTCAACGTCAAAGCCCACGCTGCCCAGGAACGAGAGCATAAGCCTCACGGCCTCCTCGGCGTCCTCTGCCTCAACCCTGTCCTTAAGCGCCATCCTGGCATGGGCCTCCGAGAGCCTGACGAGGGCCTCGAGCTGCCTTGCGGTCACGGGCACGGGCACCTGGCCCTCGCCGCCGTACTTTGAGGCGGAGGACCTCATGGTGACGAAGAACGACTCTATTATTGACTTGGCCTCCTCGGTGAGCTTTGGCCTTGAGTACCTCTTGGCGTAGATTATGTACTTCTTCAGCAGCTGGGGGTCTATCTCGGGCACGTACTTTGCCAGGTCGCTGTGGACGTCAAGTATGTACCTCGCGAGCCTCTTGTCGTGCTCCATAGCTATGAGGTCCTTGACTACAAATATCAGGTCGAACCTGGAGAGCACGGTGGGCGGCAGGTTCACGTTGTCTATGAAGCTCCTCTGCGGGTCGTAGAGGCCGTACCTTGGGTTGCCCGCAGCGAGGACGCTGGCCCTCGCGTTCAGCCTAGCCACTATGCCAGCCTTTGATATGCTGACGGTCTGCTGCTCCATAGCCTCATGTATTGAGACCCTGTCCTCAGGCCTCATCTTGTCGAACTCGTCTATGATTGCAAGGCCGCCGTCAGCTAGCACGAGGGCCCCCGCCTCAAGGAAGTACTCGCTGGTCTTTGGGTCCTTCAGCACCGCGGCCGTCAGCCCTGCCGCCGTTGAGCCCTTGCCGCTAGTGTAAACTGACCTGGGGGCTATCCTGGAGGCCGACTGGAGCAGCTGGCTCTTGGCGACGCCAGGGTCGCCAACGAAGAGCACGTGTATGTCACCCCTTATCCTGGTGCCGTCTGGGGTTACCTTGGGTGTGCCGCCGAAGAGCTGAAGTGCTATGGCCTCCTTGAGGTCCCAGTGGCCGTATATCGTGGGGGCCACGCTGGCTATTACCTTCTCCCTTATCCACGGGTCCTTGGCCATCTCCCTGATCTTCTCCTCGTCCTCCCTTGTTATTGCCACCTCCTCGAGCGCCTTCTCGGACACAGCTATGCTGATGGCCTCGACCTTCAGCTCAAAGTACGGCACCTTGTCGTTCCCGGCTACCGGGCTGGGCTTTACAATGCCGACGACTGTAACCACGTCACCGGGCCTGGCTATGTCGACAAGGTCCTCTGTAAGCTCAACGGTTATGCTCCTCGGCATCTGGCCCCCTGGGACCTCCTCGGGCCTCTCCTGCAGGGTTATCTCCTGCCAGTCCACATAGATTGACTTGTCCCTCAGGAGCACGAACCTGCCGCCGGACTCGCCGCAGACCGGGCACTGGGTGGGCTTCTCTATCCTGTCCTCGAGGACCTCGTCCTCGTCATAGGGCCACTGGAACTCCGCGTTGCAGCCCTCCTTTTCATGCCTGTAGACGGCCTTTATCATTCTGCTCCTCACGGGCTTCATCCTAGTTATTATGCCGTCAACTTGGACCAGCTTGTTCATGTAGATAGTCTTTATGTCCCTTATCTTGGTCGTGTCAAAGAGGCCCTGCACCCTCACGTGGAACTTGCCCTTGCTCTTGGCGAACTCGGGGCTCTCGCTCTCGACCAGCTCAAGGAGGGCCTGGTCGAACTCCTTGAGCACCTTCTTGGGCTCATCAATGAGCATGTTGGCGAGCTCCGTGTTGTACCTGTACAGGTCCCTGAAGTCGACTATGAGGCTGGTCATGTCTAAATTTATCATCCTGTGGAGCCTGTCCACGTACTTCAGTCCTTCCTCTGCCGTCCTGAAGTTCTTCACGAAGTCCTTAAACCGCTCACCTATGCTTAGCTGTTCCTGCTCAGCAGCGCTCACCTGCCCCGCCTCTCTGCACCGTTACATTATGATTTATCATCCAGGCCTTAAGAGTAGGTTGGCTGCCCTAGCGCGCTGCCCTGTGAATAGTTTAATGCGACCGCCTGAGGACGGCACTTAACGTGCAAGGCCTTGTCATAGTTCTGGTGACGCAGCCGCTGAGCCTATGACAAAAGCGAAAGGCAAGCCTCGTCCCTAGAAGGGGCGGGGTAAGGCATAAAAACATTTGAGCACTTAAAGTTGCATGAAGCAAATAGTGTCCCCGCAAGGGGATGCCCCAATAGGGGCCCCACATATCCCCAAGCCCCTGGGAGCTGGGGGAGGGGATGAGGGCAACCCCTGGCGAGGGGTAGGGGTAATGGGCTGAAGGCCCGGCCCGCGGCCTGCCGCTGGACGAGCGGGGCGGGGTTGGGGTAAAACCCGCCAGCTGTGAGGTGATGAAGGTGAGGGCGGCAAGCCGCAAACCTATGAACTGCCCTAAGGGAGGCCCTCGCCCTTCAGGGCGGGGAGGAGGTCAGATCAAGGGCAGGCCCCTTAGGTTTTAGGCACTTGGCGGACGCCTCAGGGGGGAGGGGCCTGCGATCCCATCAAGGACTCTATATACTTTTTCCATGCGCTCACAGTTGTCTTCAGCTGTGAGTATACAAGCGCCTCCTCGGGCGTCATCTTGGGCACCTCCTCGTCCCCCATGTCCGTCTGGGCCAGCCTTATTATCTTGGACAGCCTGGTCTCGGACAGCTCAATAACGTTCTTCTCGCTCATGTCCTTGTCGTTTATTAACATGTGGGAGGGCGACCTCTTTATCTCCTCCTCCAGGGACCTGATGAACTCCCCCACGGATACGTAGAAGTCAGGGGGAAGCTGGGCCAGCTGAGAGCCTGTGGTGGACCTCCTCTCCTTGTAGTGGTACATGTTGACGTAGTTCACGTTCACCTCCTCCTTGTACTTTGCGAGCCCCTGGCTTACTAGCACCTCGGCTATCCACCTCGGCACCTCGACCTCGTCCCCCTTCTTCGCCTGCAGGGGGCCCTCGGGCAGCGGCACTCTGCAGTCGCTGAGTATCATGACTTTAACGGGCCTAAGCAGGGCGTCAATGCCAAGGAGCTGCAGCCTCTCATCAAGCTTCACAGGGCGTCCCTAGGGCCTTTAGCAGGCCGTGGCCTTATTTAGTATCAACCCGACCCAGGGCTACACTATGATGTTTTAGGTCTATTGCATCCGAGCCCCCGTGCCCCTGTGGACCACAGTAGGTGCTAGTTTAGCTCTAGATCAGCGCTGAAAGCACACGTTTGCTAGAAGCCCTCTTAGCTAATGCCTATTTAAACCCCCACAAAACCATTAAAAACTCAGGTGGCTTAAGTGGGCTTAGCGCTTGACATAATTATAGCCTTTATAGTCCTTATCATAGCCATCATACTCCTCAGCGGCATAAAGGTCGTGAATGAGTGGGAGAGGCTGCCCGTCCTGGTGCTCGGCAGGTTCACCGGGCTCAAGGGGCCGGGCATAATATACGTGCCCCCAATAATAGGGAAGGTGCCCATGAGGATATCAACGAGGCTGCAGGCCATATCATTCAGGACGGAGCAGAGCCTGACCAAGGACAACGTGCCGGTCATAGTTGACGCCGTTATGTACTACCAGCCCGTGGACCTGGAGAAGGTGGTCCTGAAGGTTGAGGACTACAACGTCGCCACGAGGCTCGCGGCTGAGACGACCCTGAGGGAGGTCATAGGCCAGACCATGCTTGACGAGCTCCTGGCCGAGAGGGACAAGGTGGCCGCACTCGCGAGGAACATAATTGACAGCAAGACCGAGACCTGGGGCGTCAAGGTGACCGCTGTCGAGATAAGGAACGTTGAGATACCGCCTGACCTGGTCCAGGCCATGTCAAGGCAGGCCCAGGCGGAGAGGGAGAGGAGGGCCAGGGTGACCCTCGCTCAGGCCGAGTACGAGGCGGCCCAGAAGATGGTGGAGGCTGCCAACCTCTACGTCAACAACGACAGGGCCTTCATGCTGAGGTGGATGAACATGATATACGAGCTTGGCATGGAGGGCAAGAACATGCTAGTCTTCATACCAGCCAACCTGCCAATCGCAGGGCCGCCTACCTCAGGGCCCATGTCGCCGGTAGGCCTCATGGGCGTCAAGGACCTGGTGGTCAGCGAGGAGAAGAAGCAGGAGGGACAGCAGGGGCAGGGTAAGTGAGTGCCCTCCTCGCCCTTATGTAGTAGCTGAAGGCGGCGACCCCTATGATGGTTGTAAGTATCAGGGCTACCGTGAGGGAGCCGTAGCACCTCTCGTCTATTATGCCCGCCTGGAGGGCTGTAAGCGCGACCGACAGCCCCACCTCGCCCCTCGACTCCATGCCAAGCGAGACCGCGGTGGCCTCGTCGTGCCTCCTAGTGAAGGCGTAGGAGAACGGGAAGACGCCTATGAACTTGCCGAGAAGCGCCAGTGCCGTGAGAGCCACCGCCGTCAGGAGCCCCAGGAGGCCAACAGCCGTTAGGTTAACCTCGGCCCCAACCACCACAAAGAATATGGAGCCAAAGACGAGCAGGAGGGACCTGGAGTACTCCTGCAGGGCTGAGGAGCCTGAGAACTCCGCTAAGGAGACGCCCGCTATGAAGGCGGCTATTATAGGGGAGAAGCCGAGGGCCTCCATGACTGCTATTATGCCGAAGAGCATTACGAGCGAGAACTCGAACAGGTACCTCCTGCTCACCCTTGACACTATGATAGGGACTAACTTAACCGAGAGGAAGAAGATTATGGCCCAGGACACGCTGTAGAAGACCACCACCCTGACCATGCCGAGGGCCCCCACGAACTTGGCCTGAGAGAGGCCAAGGGCCACGGAGAGCAGTATGAGGGACACTACGTCGTCCATTGCTGACGCCGAGATAAGCATGTCGGTCCACCTGCCGCCCCCGCCCTCCTCCATTATGAGGCCTGAGACGGCCGCGAGGCTCGTGGGTGCAACGGCCGTGCCCACGATAAGGGATGCGTTAAGGTCTAGGCCCAGGAGCCCCCTGGCCCCGAGGGTTAAGAGGAAGGGCGCCAGGGCCCCCATGGTAGCCCCCATGACTCCCCAGGCCCCAGCCCTCCTAAGAGGGGCTACGCCATGTTCTAGCCCTGATGCGAAGACTAGGAATATCACGGAGAGCTCTGAGAGGAACATGATATCGCTTCCTAGGTAGATCAGCTTGACCTTGAAGAGGTCGTTGATCAGGCCCCCGAGGGCGAAGGGCCCCATTATTAGGCCTCCAAGCATGACGCCGGTCAGCCTGCCGTACCCCTGCCTCTCCGTGAGGTCCCCCAGCACCTCGCCTACCAGCAGCATCAGCGAGAGGCCTAGCAGCTCCGGCGCCAGCTCCTGCAAGTCGGTTCCAGGACGTCAGAGGCGCGCTATCTAAAAAGGAATTATTGTAACTTCTCAGCTTTTGCTCTGCCCACGCCGTTGTCCATGAGGCTGGAGATCACCTCGTCGAGCCTGTGGTAGAAGTAGCTCAGCCCGCTCACGTTCTGCCTCCCCGTCTGCAGCATCCTGAGCCTGAGGGCCAGGGCCATCTCGCTGAGGAGCCTCACCTCTGTGCTCACGCCCACGTAAGGCCTTCTCACAACCTGCTGGCCCCCCTCCTCCCTATCCCTTAGGGCCTCAGCGAGCTCCCTGAGGGCCTCCTCCATGGAGCCGTCAGCTATGCTCTCTGGAGCCCTGCCCTCGAGCTCCACAACCCTGGAGAGGAGCCTTAAGAGCGCGTCCTCCAAGGCTCCTCAGGCGTACTGATGTGCTCCAGGGCTTATAGGTGTATACCGTCATTTGGCCGGCAGCAGAGCCCAATCAAAGGGCATATGCGCCCCGTAAAGGTGTTAGCTTTAACTTCCCTGGCTCACTGCTGTGAGGGCCTCGGGCTGTGAGGACAAGAGGGTCTGCCGAGCAGTGATGTTAATCGGAACTGCCTAGCCTGAGGCCAACTGTGAGGCCCTAGGCTTGTTGTGCTAAGCCCACATGATGGGTGCAACTTTAAATATGCCGTAGTGACAGCCTCACCAGGTGCTAAGCCTTGGCAAAGGTCGCAGTGATAGGCGCTGGCGGAGTGGGCTCAGTGGCTGCAACTATAATTAAGAACGAGGGGCACGACGTCATACTAGTTGACAGGGCAAGGGAGCAGCTGGCGCGGACCTCGGAGAGGCTTAAGATACGCTACGCGACGGCGGACGCCACGTCGCCTGAGGACGTAAAGAAGGCCGTGGGGGACGTCGACCTCCTTGTGACGGCCCTGCCTGGGAGCATAGCGTATAAGGCGCTCCAGGGCCTCGTGGGCCTCGGCGTTAACATAGTTGACGTCTCCTTCTTCCCCGAGGACCCGGAGGAGCTCGGCAAGGCGGCCTCCAAGGCGGGTACCATGGTAGTCGTCGACGCGGGCGTAGCCCCCGGGCTCTCAAACATGCTTGTCGGCATAGCTGACAGGAAGCTGGGCGGCGTGAGTCAGGCGAGGATATACGTGGGGGGCATAAGTGAGAGGCCCGACCCGCCCCTTGGCCTCGTGCCGAGCTGGAGCATATCAGACTTAATAGATGAGTACAGGAGGCCCGCCAGGGCCGTAGTTGACGGCAGGCTGGTCTCCTTCGACCCGCTCTCAGGGCCCACCGGCACCATCTACGTCCCCGGCGTCGGCGAGCTCGAGTACTTCCCCACCGACGGCCTCAGGACCCTCCTAAGGAGCTACTCTGGCGCCTCCTTCCTGGCTGAGTACACCCTCAGGTGGCCAGGGCACGTGAACTTCGTCAGGGGCCTGAAGAAGCTGGGCCTTTTCGAGCACAGGCCCATTCACGTCGGCGAGTACGAGGTCATGGCTGACGAGGTCCTGGCCTCCCTTATATGGTCAATGAGGGTCAGCCTAAAGGACATAGTGGTGCTGGTCGTCGAGGTCCGCGGCAAGGCCGGCGAGGGCATTAGGTTCACGCAGGTCACGAGGGCGGAGGAGGGCGTGACAGCGATGTCAAAGGTAACCGGCAGCGTCCTGGGCTTCAGCGCCCTGGCGGTGCTGGAGGGCAAGGTTAAGGGCACGGGCGTCATATACCCTGAGGCCATAGGACAGGTGGAGGAGGCCTCGGGCGACATAATGACGAGGCTGGCCGTCAACGGGATGCTGGTAGAGGAGGAGCCCATAGCTGGCGAGCTGGAGGTCCACTAAGGGCTCCTTAAAGGCCTGCAAATAAAGGCTACTTTGTCTGTCAGCTACACTAAAGCCAGACAGGAGCTCGGTCAAGGTTTGGCCCTCCCTGTGACTTGCAGCCACTCAGCTCATAACCTCTCTTCTCCTCCCCGGCCGCCTGTGAGAGCCCGCCTTCCCTCAGGACGCGGGGCCTCACTGGGCGCCCTTCGAGTTCACAGTTAACAGCAAATCTTTTAGGTTTTGGGTTAGACGTATCAGAGATGATGGTTGGTCGTGCAGGAGCGTTGCGGCTGGCCTACAGGAAGGGGCTGCTGCTGAGTGACGCCTATGCCCCGGGGCTGAGGTATGAGGAGAGGCTCAGGGCCTACGTTGGCCTCCCCTACAGGTACGCTGACGTGCTGGCCTACTTCAGGGAGTCGGGCATCAGCGTAGAGGACGAGGTCATCAGCCCCCTGCCGCTCCAGCTCGGCAGGGGCGAGGAGCTGAAGCTCAGGGACTACCAGAGGAGGGCGCTGGAGGCCTGGAGGAGGGCCGGTAGAAGGGGGGTCGTGGTGATTCCGACGGGGGCCGGCAAGACAATCATAGCCCTTGAGGCCATAAGGGAGGTCGCGGGGGCCACAATAGTCCTTGTGCCAACCATAGACCTCCTGTGGCAGTGGAGCAGGGCCATAGCAAAGCACCTTGGCGTCACCCCGGGCGTCCTGGGCGGCGGGGAGGATGAGGTCAGGGGCATAACCGTCTCAACCTACGACAGCGCCTACAGCAGGGCTGAGGAGCTTGGCAACAGGTTCGTCCTTGCCGTGTTTGACGAGGTTCACCACCTGCCCTCCCCGGGCTACATGGAGGTCGCACAGGTCCTTGCAGCGCCCTACAGGCTTGGCCTCACGGCGACCCCTGAGAGGGAGGACGGCAGACACTCCCTGCTCCCCGACCTCGTGGGGCCCATAGTCATAAGGGTGTCCCCGGCCGAGCTGAGGGGCAAGTACCTGGCGGACTACGACGTCAAGAGGGTCTACGTGAGCTTAACGGATGACGAGAGAGCAAGGTATGAGGAGCTGAGGCGGAGGCTCAGGGGAGACCTTGGGAGGCTCGGCCTGAGGCTGAGGTCACTTGACGACTTCCACAGGCTCCTCTCGCTCGCTGCCAGGGACCCGGTGGCTAAGGACGCCGTAGAGGCCTGGTACGAGTCCGTGAGGCTTGCGGTAAACTCAAGGGCCAAGCTTGAGGCCCTCAGGGAGCTGCTGAGGGAGTACTCTGACAGGAAGGTGCTAGTCTTCACGAGGGACACGGAGATGGCGTATGCCATATCAAGGGAGTTCCTCGTGCCTGCCGTGACCTACAAGACGCCCAAGGAGGAGAGGGCCAAGGTGCTTGGGATGTTCAGGAGGGGCGACTACAGGGTGATAGTAGCCTCGAGCGTCTTCGACGAGGGCGTTGATGTGCCTGACGCCGGCGTCGCAGTAATAGTGGGCGGCTACGGCACGCCGAGGCAGTTCGTCCAGAGGCTAGGCAGGGTGCTGAGGCCCGCGGAGGGCAAGAGGGCCCTGCTCATAGAGCTCGTGGCCAGGGGCACTGTGGACGGCAGGATAAGCAGGAGGAGAAGGGAGGGTGCTGAGGTCTGACCTTGTCAGGGTTGTAGTTAGGGGCAACAGGGGGAGGCTGATATTTGCAAGGGACGAGGACCTGCCCGTGTTCTCAGAGGTGATAAAGAGGCTCAGGCCAGGCCTGAGGCTCGGCGAGGTCCTGGAGGAGCTGAAGCCCCTGAGGAAAATCTACGATCACAAGCTCGTGGACGGCGCCCTTGAGGTGGCGCTGAGGCACGTGGAGCTCGAGGAGGCCTCCCCGGTCAGCCCTGGGCTCATAAGGCAGAGGCTCTTCGCCGGCGGCCCAGCCCTTAACGAAGAGGAGAGGAGGGCGAGGCTTAAGACCGTCTCGGCAGAGCTCGGGGTCGACGCCGAGAGGTTCATGTACTCAGACCTTGACATAGAGAGGGTTATAGTTAAGGCCCCTGGCGTGGACCCTAGGTCGCTGCTGGCGGAGTACAACAGGGAGGAGCTTGAGGGCCTCCTGCTCAGGTCCTACAGCGTCACACTTGAGGTCAGCGACAACTGGAAGGAGCTGCTTAGGTCCGTCAAGTCGCTCGGCCTCATGTACTTAGCCAGGTCCAGGCCCCTTCAGGTTGACGTCTACGGCCCAGTGTCGCTGGTCAAGATGACAGAGAGGTACGGAAGGCTGGTCGCGAGGCTCGTGCCGGTGCTGCTCAGGAGCAGCGCCTGGGCCCTGAGGGCGCAGGTGGCTGTCGGCAGGGGCAGGAGGCTCATCGTGGTTGAGGTGAGGGACGGCGACGCTGAGATGCCCAGGGGGCAGCGCAGGGAGGCCCAGGCCTTTGACAGCTCCGTAGAGGAGGACCTCTACAGGAAGCTGGCGCTGCTGGCCAAGGACAACGGCTGGGAGGTGCTGAGGGAGCCGGAGCCCCTGGTCACGGCGGACGGGGAGATCATGATACCTGACTTCGGGGTCAGAGTCGGAGGTTCGAGGGCCTACATAGAGGTCGTGGGCTTCTGGACGAGGGAGTACGTGAACAACAAGCTTAGGAAGCTCTCAGGCCTTAAGGAGCGCGTCCTCCTGGTCGTTAACGAGACGCTGGGCGTCGACGCCTTCAGGCTGACAGGCCATGACGTGGTCACCTACAGGGAGAGGGTCAACGTGGCGCCCATCTATGAGTGGCTTAAGAGGACCCTTGGGAGGCCTTCAGCTGGCCTCCCGGGGGAGCTGAGGCTCAGCGGCGACTACGTGAGCTTCGAGGACGTTGCCAAGGCATACGGCGTCAGCGCGGACGACGTGAGAGGCTTCAGCGGTGCAGCCCCCGGCTACGTTAAGCTAAGGAGCTACTTCGTCAGGGAGGGCCTGCTCAGGGCGCTCTCAACAGAGAGGCTTGAGGGGGCCAGGCTGTCCCAGCTGGCCTCAAAGTACGGCCCGTGGGTCCAGGAGGCCCTTCAGGCCATGGGCTACTCGCTCAGGTGGGTTGGGCTTAGTGACGCCGTTGTCAGGAAGCCCTAGGGCACCACAAGCGTCCCCACGTCGGCCCCGCTGAGGGCGTCGAGGAGCCTGTCCCACCTCACTACCCTCGTGTTAGGCACCCCGGCTGAGGCCGCCTCTGCTATCTTCCTCCTCATGCCGCCCGTCACGTCGACCCCGCCTCCCTCCAGGCTCGCTATGAGGTCCCTGGGGCTAACCCTCCTCATAGTCTTCCCGTCAACGCCTATGACGCCCTCGACGTCGGAGACGTATATCAGGCAGTCCGCCTTAACCTTGGAAGCCATGAGGGCCGCTATAGTGTCGCCGCTCACGACCACGCCTCCCCTGCCAGTGAGCACGGCGTCGCCGTAGGTGAGGGGCACGAGGCCCCCCTCCAGGTCCCTTACCATGGGTGTCAGGTCGCAGACCCTCTCGCCAGTGCACATGCTGTGGGCGGCGTGAAGGCTGGCCGGGACCCCCTTTGACGTCAGGCCGTCAAGGACCGCCATGGCGAGGAGCAACATCTCCCTCTGCACGGCCGAGACCTCGGCGGGGCCGAGCCTCCCGCGCCTTGACAGCAGGTCGCTCACTATGTAGTGGCCGAAGCTGCCGCCTCCATGGACCACGGCCAGCCTCCCGCCGCCTGATGCAAAGCGGGCCAGCTGCGAGGAGGCGCTCTCAAGGACGTCCCACCTAACGGTCTCAGGCGTCGACTTGTCCGTTATGGCCGAGCCTCCCAGCTTGACGACGGCAACCCTGCAGGCCATACTCGCCCTCGGCTCAGCGGGGGCCCTGAAAATAAGTGCCTAGCCGGTTATGCAGACCAGCTGAAGCTGCCCTGGGAGCCCCGGGGACCAGACGCAGCTGCCCTCCTGGGGAGGCGCCACTCCGTAAACCAGGTAGGCGGTCGCGTTCTGCACCCTGGCCCTCCTGAGCGCCTCAGGCCTGACGTGGGAGCCCGACCTTATGGCGTCTGAGGCGTCTAGGACCGCCTGGCCCACCATGTGAACCACGGCGTCGAAGAGGCTCTCGCCCAGCTCCTGCCTGCCGGCCCCTCCTCCAACAGCTGACACAGACATCAGCTCAGCCCTAACGCCCTCGTCGGAGAGCTCGACGCTCTCCTCGTCGTTCCTGTAGGCGACCGCCTTCCCTGTGGCGGCGGAGTACCTCATGGCGTCCAGCGCCCCCTGCCACCACAGGGAGCCCTCGCCCCACGGGTCTGACATCCTGCCCATCTCAACTATCTCAAGCTCGTCAAGCGTGTCCGCGTGGGACCTGGCCGTGAGGTAGAGCAGGGCTGAGCTCATGGCAGCGTACACGCCTGAGGTGGGCCACCTGGGCGGCATGCCATCGACCCTGAGGTTAGCGCAGCCCCCCATGCCCAGGCCATCCATGAGCTTCCTCCAGAACTCGCCCAGCCTCTCAGCGACGTCCTGCTGCAGCCCCTCGGCCCTGAGCCCCCGGGAGTCGCACTCGCTGTACTCCGCCTCAACCCTGACCTTGTCGCCAGGCGCCACAAGGTAGGGGTTCTCAACGCCCTCCATGGGCAGGCCAATTAATATGACTGGCAGCCTGAGGGAGAGCCTCAAGGCGCGCACCCTAGGGCAGGGGGACCCTTGCCGACGCGTAACCCACGACCCAGTCCTTCTCCCCTGTGACGTCGCCCGACGTGGCGTGCTTCAGTATCACTGCCCTCTGGGCGCCCATGGCTTTGCCCATGTAGAGGAGCGTCATGGCTGGCCCGGGCCCGCACATGGTTATGTCATCAGTTTCAAGTACCCTGAAGAGGCCCTCCGGGTCGAGGGACTCAACGTACCTGAGGGCCTCGTTGTCCTTTGCTATGGTAATGTCGTGGGGCTCATAGTGGTTCATGTCACTGCTGGCTATGAACACCAGGTCCACCCCGTTCTCCCTGACTATCTTGACCAGGGCGTCAGCGAGGTCCTTCGAGACCTCCGGGTTCTGGAGCTTTATAACTATGGGCACCAGCTTAAAGTTTGACCCGAAGATGTACTGCAGGAACGGCACCTGGACCTCAACGGAGTGCTCGTAGGCGTGGGCCTCATTGTCGAAGGTGAAGTACCTGGTGTTAGATATTATCAGCTTCTCGACCTCGCTGTCAACCTCAACAGTGCCGAGGGGCGTCTCCCAGGCGTCGCCCCGCCAGAGGGAGGCGGCCTCGCCGAGGCCCGTGTGGTTGGGGCCTGCCACCACGATAACCTTTGGGGCCCCCTCGCCTGCGAGCGAGTAGTAGCTGTGGGCAGCCACAGGGCCGCTGTACATGTAGCCAGCGTGGGGCACTAGGTAGCCGACGCTCGCCCTGCTCCTCGACTGCGGGGCGCTTGGCAGCCTCCCAGGGCCAATGCTGTGGAGGAAGCTGGACTCTATAGACTTGACAAGCTCGTCCCTTTCAGCCGGGTAAAAGCTGCCGGCGTGGGCTGGCCTTCTTACCTGCAACCGGGGCACCGGACTTTGAGGGCCCCCAAGAGTTAAAACTACTTATTACTTGTATTTCGCCTGGCTCAGCTGCCCTCGTCGTCAGCCCTAGCTATGCGCGGCGTCGCTATCTGAGGCCCCGCGCGTTTAGACAGCGCGCCTGAGGGCCTCAGGGCCGATAGCACGGTTGCGACGGCCAGCAGGCCGAGCGAGACGTGGTAGGCGAATGCCTGGGCGCCGAGGTAGCTGACCATCAGGTGGGGCGGCAGGTTTCCGCTCATAGTGCCGACAAACAGCCTATAGACGTAGTAGGCCGGCAGGGCGGCCGCGACTGACGTCAGTGAGACGGCGAAGCTGAGGATCATGCCCGTGTTCCTGAAGGTCGTCAGCGTGCCTGAGGCCACGCCGTACCTCTCCCTGGGCGCTGACGATATCACTGCTGTTGTGTTTGAGGGCCAGAAGAGGCCCCCTCCAAGGCCGTATATGCCCTCAACGGCCGCGACCCACCACAGCGGGGTCTTGGTCGTCATAGACGCTAAGAGGTAGAGGGCGACGCCCTGTATTATGAGGCCGGCCGTGGCCACGGGCCTCGGGCCGTACCTGTCGGTGAGCCTGCCCCCTATGGGGCCTGAGATCATGTTGACCGCGGCCATAGGTATTATAAGGTATGACGCCGTGAGCACCGGGAGGCCGAATATGCCCTCAAGGTAGAACAGCAGCAGGAAGTTCACAGAGAACATGGCAAGGCTCTGCACTGTGGCTGTGAATATTGACGCCGAGAACATCCTGTTGGTAGTGAACATCCTGAGGTCAACTATTGGGTTGTCTGCCCTGTAGAGCTCCCAGAACGCGAAGGCCGCGAGCAGTGGAGGCGTCGCTATGAAGGAGGCCAGCGTGTACGGGTCGGTCCAGCCCCTGAGGAGGCCGAAGGTCACGCCGAGCTGGAGGGCCAGTACGCCAGTCGTGAAGAGCACCGCCGCCGGCACGTCAAAGCTCTCCCCCGCCCTCCTGAACTTGGACTCCCTGAGGGTCACGTAGGCCCACAGCGTGCCGAAGGCTCCTATGGGCACGTTTATCAGGAATATCCACCTCCACGATGTGAACGTTATTATGAGGCCGCCAAGTATTATGCCCAGTATGTTCCCCGTGGCCCAAACTATGGAGTTTATGCCCAGCGCCCTGCCCCTCTCGTTGACCGGGAACGCCTCCGATATTATTGCGAGTGAGTTCGAGACCATCATCGCGGAGCCTACGCCCTGTATGGCCCTGAACATGACCAGCTCTAGGCCGCTCTGCGACAGGGCTGAGAGGAGGGAGCCTACGCTGAAGACGACGAACCCGAGGTTGTAGACCCTCTTCCTGCCGTAGGTGTCTCCTATCCTGCCGAACGTCAGCACCAGGGACGTGTTGGCGAGCAGGTAGGCGATGACCATCCAGACTATGGTGACGTAGTCGGCGTGCAGGTCCTCGGCTATGGGCACGAGGGCCAGGAGCACCACAGTGCTGTCTATGGCTGACATCAGGGAGCCGACGCTGGTCACCGAGAGAGCCTTCCACTTGTACTCCAACGGCAGCCGCCGGAGACCTTAAGATAACCGAAATATCTTATATCTTACTATTGACGGCTGCTCAGGCAGAGAGCTTAAAAATCTAGGCGAAAGAGCTCTGCTTGGCGGGCCCGTAGTCTAGATTGGTTAGGACGCCGCCCTGACACGGCGGAGGTCGCCGGTTCAAGTCCGGCCGGGCCCACCAGCTTGATCTCACTCCTCCCTCTTCAGGACCCTCTTAGAGTAACCTATACCAGTCCTCCACCCTATCCTGACCTCGCCCACCACGTCCCTGAAGGCAAGGAGCCTGTCAAGGTACCTCCTCATGTCCTCAACCATTGAGGGGAGCAGCTGCCTGAAGGTGTGCTTGGGCCTGAAGCCGAGGGACGGGAGCACCTTTATCTCAGGGTTGTAGTAGTGCTCCTCCTTCTCAACCCTGGGGTCCTCTATCCACTCAACGGGTATCTCATAGTTGTAGGCGCTCTGGATGTAGTCCCTGATGGCAAATATTATCTCGCCCGTGGTGAGGAGCTCGCGGAACTGGTTTACGGCCCTGAACTCGCCCTCCCTGGGCGGGTTGTTGATGAGTATCTCAAGGGCTTCAACGCTGTCCTCAAGGCTTATGAAGCCCCTCACCTGCCTGGCCTTGCCGTACTGGTAGAGGGGCAGCCTCCTGCCCTCCTTCCTGTAGAGGGCCATGCTCACCAGGGCCCTGGCTATGTTCTTGTTGATGACGGTCCCAAAGGCGTCACCTATGTCAATCCTTGTCCTCAGCCTCTCGTCGACCTGGGCCTCGGGGTCCTCAACGCTGCCACCCATCAGCATGTCTGAGGTCCTGGTGCCGTACACCGGCCCCTGGTTCACGTCTGTCACCGTGAGGCCCCAGACCCTGTTGGCGAACAGGAGGTTGTGGGTGTCGTGGACCTTCGTCCAGTGGTACCAGGAGCCTGCGAACTTGGGCACAGGCATAAGGTCGCTCTTGCCCTTGTACGTGAACTCCACGTAGGCCGCCTCGGGTATGTCGTAGTTTGGGGTGCCGAACTCGCCCATGGTGCCCATCTTAAGTACGTGGACCTCGGGCCTGTCCCTCAGGGCGTAGATAAGCCTGATGGTCCCTATGATGTTGTTGTACATCGTGTAGACGGCCCTCTCCTCGTCCATCATTGAGAAGGGGGCCGCCCTCTGCTCGGCGAAGTGAACTACAGCGTCGGGCCTGAACCTCTCCACGGCCTCCCTGAGGACGCCTGGCTGCGTTATGTCAGCGACCTGGAAGGCCTGCAGGTCGCCCAGCTCCCTCAGGTACGCCTCCCTCTCCTTGGGCTCAGGCAGGGGGAACGCTGACCCCTCGCCGGCCAGGGCGGCGTTGTAGCGGGTGCTCAGGTCGTCTATGCCGTAGACTATATGGCCCTTCCTCAGCATCCTCAGCGCCAGGGGCCAGCCTAGGTAGCCATCTATGCCCAGTATCATTACCCTCTTCGTCTCCATGTCCTTTGGCCACGTCTTGAAAGCCCTGGAGGTAAAAACCTTTGATGGACTCCGCGTCCACAACGCTTAATTTAACTTCCATGGATCCTCCGCCAGGGCATGGAAATGACCTTGGAGGGAGTAATAGTAACGGGCGGAAAGGGCACAAGGATGAGGAGCATAACCTACGTCCTGCCCAAGCCGCTGCTGCCCCTCTTCAGCTTTAACAGCGACAGAAGGAGGTACGTCAAGCCCTTCATAGACTTCATACTCGAGAGGTTCGAGGCCCTGAGCCTTGACCCGGCGACTGTCGTCTTCAGCAAGAACTCCTCACTAATAATCGACTACCTGAGCAGCAGGGGGCCGCCTAGGCTGAGGCTCAGGCTAGTGCTGGACGCCGAGATGAGGGGCTACGGCAACGCCGTCCTCCTGGCCAGGAGCTCCGTCACCGGCCCATTCGTGCTCAACGCTGACGATAATATCCTGCCGCCGGAGGACTACAGGGCAGGCGTTGAGCTCTTTGAGGCCGAGGGGCCTGACGCTGTGCTATTCGTTCACAGGGTCGAGGACCCTACGAGGTACGGGGTCATTGAGCCCTCCTCCCAGGGCGAGTTCAAGGGCTACATGGTTTACGGGGTCAGGGGTGTTGTTGAGAAGCCCGCCAGGCCCCCAAGTGACCTTGCTATGGCCGCGGTCTACGTTATGTCCCCGAGGATCTTCAGGGCCCTTGAGGAGGTGAAGGCCTCGAAAGGCGAGGGCGAGGAGCTTGAGCTGGTCGAGGGCCTGCAGAGGCTCATAGAGGAGGGGGGCGACGTGAGGGCCCTGGAGCTCAGGAGGAGGTGGGTCAGCATTGGCAGGCCCGAGGACTACCTGGAGGCGATAAGGCTTTCATACGAGGCCGGGCTTTAGAGGCGGGGACGTCCTTAAGAGGCGTCCTGGCAGCCTGAGTGGTGGCCGATGAGCGGTAGCGAACCGGCTGAGCTAAGGGCTGTGATTACAGGCTCTCGTGCGAGGCCATGTTCTACAGCTGACCTCCTCTCCGCCCTAAAGGGCGAGGGTTCCCTTAGGGCGGTTCACAGGTTCCCCCCATCTGTTCGGGCTTACATCTGTCACCTGGGGGGCAGTCGGGGTGGTCAGAGATCCCCCCATCTTGCTAAGCGCCCTTTTTTCAATGTTAAGCACGGCTATGCTGTCCCTGTCGGCCTCAAAACCACAGTGCGGGCACCTGAGCCTGCGGTACCCTACCTCTACTAGCTTGGCGCCGCACCTTGGGCACGTTGAGGACGTGTCGGCAGGGTTAACAATGAGCAGCGGCACCCCGTTCTTTTCGGCCTGCCAGTCTACCCAGAGCCCAAGCCTCCTGTAGCCGAGCACAATTAGCGCGGTCCTGTGGCTCTTCGGGAGCTCCCTGAGGCTCTCAACAAGCCCCGTGAGGTCCTCCCTGGCTACCGCCAGCTGGCTTTGCTTTGCTAGTGATATAACCGTATGAGCCGTCTTCCTGGCCCAGTCCTCTATGATATTCCTGGCCTTCCTGTGGAAGTACCTTACCCTCCTCCTTACGCCGCTCCTCCTGCGCCAGGCCCTGTACCTTGAGGAGGAGTACTTCACTTGAAGCCCCTCGGCCAGCCTCATATAATGTAAGGCCCTCTCAACTGGCGTCTCTATCCTTACCTCAACGCTTGAGTTGCCCACGACTATCTGCCTCTCATTTACATCAACGGCAAGCACCCCCTTGGGGGCGTACTTTGCTGGCCTAGGCACACGCTTAGCTACATAAAGCGCGAACCTGCCGCCCCTGAACACCAGCCTGGCCTCCCTGTTAGGGAAGCCGTCATACCTCCTGTCCCAGCCTATGACTCTGAGCCTGTAGCCTCCTGCCAGCTCCACGTAGTCGCCTTTGACCCTGTAGCCCAGTCCATGAACTAGCCACACGCTCAGGCCCTTAGCTGTTGGCACAACGCCCCTTTTCGGGTTCTTAAGCCAGGACTTGGCTATGGCGATGGCCTCCCTGTAGCAGTCCTGGGCAGCCCTGGCTGGCAGGCCGTACCTCTCCCTCAGGGTGCTGTACAGGAGCCTGTGGGCCCTGCTGAGGCTCAGGGCCCTGTTAGCTATCAGCGTCCTTATCGAGTAGTTGAGGGCGTCCCTGTACCTCTTCATGAGGTTCAGTACTGCCGCTGGCTCTCGGGCTCGGGGCTAACCTTCATCCTGACCGTCACGGTTAGCGCTCCCTCACGGCCCGTGAGCATTCACTCCACCCTGTTCTTCTGAATGTTTACCTTCCTAAGGCAGTTGGGGCAGGTGGCGTAGTACATCCTCTTACCCTTGTAGTCCCAGACGTAGCCGCAGTGCGGGCACCGCAGCTTTACAATCACTACCACCTAACTACTACCAGGAAAACAGGGCCTTATAGGCTTTTCTGGTCATCCCCGCCTTAAAAGGCGAGGCT
>Ga0080003_1000069_pt1 | contig 72821 bp, 72 predicted proteins | sample JossMetagenome_FD_69206 | JGI IMG/M metagenome (GOLD analysis project Ga0080003, IMG submission 69206) | Hot spring microbial communities from Joseph's Coat, Yellowstone National Park, USA - JC2_E (SPADES assembly) (version 2) | ecosystem: Environmental > Aquatic > Thermal springs > Hot (42-90C)... | reverse complement strand
TAGATTGAGCCATGCAATATCACTTGAACCATTTCAAAATGATCTTGAGTTTTTGAGTAACAAAGGTTTAGCCGATAGAATAAATAAGGATCCGAATATTGCAAATATTGAGCAACATATGAGTTTTTATACTTATACGATTACGATAGATCTATCGAGGGTAGGAGAAGATGAAAATACAAAAACATCTCTTGACAATGAATCAAAGTGCGAGAGAGTATCTCAATTTTTAGACATAATAAAGATATTAAACAGGAATATAAGAGGAAGACAGGAAAATCTTTCTCCTTTATTTGCTATCGGTGGCATTTATCAAGTTTCCAATCCGTTTTTTTTAGGTAGAATAGGTATTCATTATGAAAATGGCAAATATTTTTTAAATATTCCTCCTTTGAAATCAGCGCTTGAAATGGAAGTAAAAGGCCAAAAAGTAAAAGATCTAACCTACATAGGTATGATAAAAGATTGTTTTGAGTTAGAAGAACCGCTGGTAGATAAAGAAAGATATTACTACAGCATCGAAGGCTTTTTTGCAAAGTTAAAAGAACTTGTAGAAAACTATTATGGAGTAAAAAAATGAAAGTTTTAAGGTTGAAACTTTTTCAAGAAACGGCCTGTTACAAACATCCATTTGCCCTGAAGGTCGCACAGACTTATCCTTTACCACCTTATTCAACAGTAAAAGGAATGATTCATGAACTTTTAAAAGCAAATGAGTACATCCCTTTGTCAATATCAATCCAAGGTAAATATGAAAGTCTGATCTCAAACCTTCAAGATATGTTTTTCTATAAAGGGGGAAGGAAAGGATGGACTATAAGGCCAACAATCATACATTTGCTTTATAACGTTAACTTGATCATACACATAAATGGATCAGAAGATATTCTTGAGAGACTAAAAGATGTATTTACAAATCCAAGCGAATATCCAAGCCTTGGAAGAAAAGAAGATCTTGTAAGAATAGACGAAACTAAGATGGTTGATGTTGTAGAATTTGACACAGATAAGAGTGATGATAATTGGATTGTAAAAATGCCAATTTATATTCCATCACAAACTAATTTAAAAAATTTGAGCGGGATAAATTATAAATTGAATTTCAAATATGAAATAAAAAATAATTTGAGATCCTGGAAAAGTGTTGACGTATTTTACGCTGAAGAAGGTCTTGAAATAGGAGGAAAGATAACAAGAGATGAAGATAATAACCTTGTGTGTTTTGCTGAAGTAGATGATTTTTAGAGGAGGCTTTATATGATCTATGCAAAGTCAAATCCACCTGAAAGTCTTAAAGAACATACCGAAAAGGTTATGAAAAATTTTGAATTATTGAAAAATACATACAAAAAACAAATAAATAGCCTTTTATCAGAAGAATACAAAGAAAGTTTTTGGAAAGCTTTGAAAATAACGTGTTATTATCACGATTTTGGCAAATTATTTACACCATTTCAAAACAAAATAATCAAGTCTATAAATCCTGATCAAAAACAAAAAGAAGACAATTTTAGAGTAAATATACCACACAATTTTCTTTCACCAGCGTTTATCGATAAATCTTATATTGAAAAGGAAATGATAAGCGAGGAACTTTATCCAATAATTATTCAGGCTATAACCTTTCATCACGAGAACAAAAAAATATTATCAAAAGAATTGAAAGAGGAAATTAAATCTGCAATTGATAAAGATCTAAGCAATAATCTTGAAGAGTTAAACAAAGAAATGGGAACAAATATAAATAAACTGGACAAAAAATTTACAATAGACATAGAAAAACGTATAGGAATGAATGACAAAAACTATTTAATATATCTTTTATTAAAAGGACTACTTCATAGAATCGACCATTCTGCTTCTGCCCATGTCGATATTGAGATGGATGCAAGCGAAAACATTGAAGAAAAAGCCATGCGTTTTATAAATGATAAACTTAATTCAAAACCAAGAGAATTACAATCTTTTGCTGCAAAAAACAAAAATGAAAATCTTATCTTAATTGCATCAACTGGGATGGGCAAAACAGAAGCGGCTTTAATGTGGATAGGGGAAGAAAAAGGTTTTATTGTACTTCCTTTACGTGTAACTTTGAATAAAATGTTTTCAAGGCTCGCAAATGAGATAGAAATCAAAAGTACAGGACTTTTACATTCAACAAACCTCGAATATTTAATAAGTGAGGAGATAAATTACGAATATAGCTATTCATTGAGAATAGTACAACAATCGCGACAATTTGCAATGAAATTAAATTTAACCACGGTTGATCAGATATTCACGTTTCCTTTTAAGCCTTTAGGCTACGAAAAGGTGCTTTCAACGCTTTTATACTCAAAGGTAGTTCTTGACGAAATTCAAGCTTATTCACCTAATATAGCAGCTGTGATCCTCAAGGGAATAGAAATTTTGTATAAAAACGGTGGCAAATTCATGATAATGACAGCCACGCTTCCTCAGATATACAAAGATTATTTGGATCAAAAAGGAATAAAATACAAATTAGAAAAATTTCCGATGGACAAAGATTCATCTGGCGTGCAAAACAGACATTTTATGATTGTCAAAGATGCTGACATTTCTGATGATGTTGATAATATCGTTGAATATGGAAAGGATCATAAAGTTCTTGTTATAGTCAACACAATAAAAAAGGCAATTGAAATTTACAAACAAATCCGTAGTAGAACAGAAAATGTCAATTTGCTTCATTCTATGTTCATACAAAAAGATAGACTAACAAAAGAAAGTCAAATATATCTTAGTTCCGGATCAAATAAACCGGGTATTTGGGTAACAACACAAATAGTTGAGGCTTCTCTCGACATAGATTTTGATATTTTATTTACTGAATTGTCTACATTAGATAGCCTTTTTCAAAGAATGGGTAGATGTTATAGAAGAAGAGAATATAAAGAAAATAATCCAAATATCTTTGTTTATTCACAAGCAAGTGGAATAGGAACAATTTACGATAAAGATATATTTAGCATTGGATTAGATAAGATTAAAGATTTTAATGGAATAATAGATGAAATAACAAAAATGGATCTTGTCAGTTCACTTTATTCATTTTCAAGTATACAAAATACAAAGTATTATGAAGAGTTCAAAAAGTCATTAGAAATACTCGATCATACTTCAGAATATGAAATGGATAGCAAAACAGCACAATCTATGCTAAGAGATATAAAAAGTGTAAAGATTATCCCGAGAGAAATTTATGATCAAAATTCTAAATTCTTCGAAGAATACAATAAATTAACAGATGTGGAAAAAAGAATCACAGAAAGTGATATATCATCTTTAAGCGTCGATCTTCCATACTACAAAGTAAAAGCATCTACCCTTTCTGATGAAATATTTAGAGAGTTTGGTATATATATTTTAAATTGTAAATATGATAAAGATTTGGGAGTTCAAATTGAAGAAGAATTATCAAATATGATTGGATGATTTTAATGGATTTTGACCTTCAAAACTTTAAAGTACAAGGAATTAAAATGAACTATTTTTTTATATGCAAAAGAAAACTATGGTTTTTCTCAAGAGGAATAACAATGGAAAAGGAAAGTGATCGCGTTTTGCAAGGGAGTATAATCCACGAAAATTCATATCAAAAATTTGAAGATAAAGAGATTTTAATAGATGATATCCTTAAAATAGATATACTTGAAGATGATTTCATTGGGGAAGTAAAAATATCGAGTAAAATGATAGAAGCAGACAAAATGCAAATTTTGTATTATCTTTACTATCTTAAACAATTAGGAATAGAGAAAGATGGTATCTTATTCTACGTTAAAGAAAAAAAGAAAGAATATTTGACCCTTACTGATAGTTTATCAAAACAAATAGAACAAGCCCTTATCGAGATAAAGAAAATAATTAGTATGGATAAGCCACCAAATGTACAAGATTTGCCATATTGTAAAAAATGTGCTTACTATGAATTATGTTTTTCAGGAGAAGATGAAAATTGAACAGAGATTATTATATCTTCAGTAGTGGAAGATTAAAAAGAAGCGAAAACACAATTAGTTTTGAAAATTCAAAGGGAGAAACAAAGTCTTTACCAGTAGAAAATATTGAAACTATACATTTATTCGGTGAAATTGACTTTAACACTAAACTTTTGACTTTACTTTCAGAATATGGCATAACTTTGAATACGTACAATTATTATGGTTATTATACAGGCAGCTTTTGCCCACGGAAAAGTAATATTTCTGGATATCTTCTTGTTCAACAAGTAAAAAATTACATAGATCCTGAAAAACGGCTTTATATAGCTTATTCATTCATAGTCAGTGCTGTGTTTCATATGAAAAGAAATTTAAGAAATTACGGCTTAACAGAACAACTAAAAAAGATTGAACAAGAAGAAAGCCTTCTTGACAATGTTAAAGACATAGAAAATCTAATGGGAATTGAGGGTAATATACGAGAAATATATTATTCCGCTTTTAACTCTATTTTATCTAATAATTTTCAAATGATCAAAAGAGAAAAGCATCCCCCTACAGATCCTGTAAATGCGTTGATCTCTTTTGGAAATAGTCTTATGTATACAACCATACTTAGCGAAATATATAAAACTCAAATTGATCCAACTTTAAGTTTTCTCCACGAGCCTTCAGCAAAAAGATTTTCTTTGAGTTTAGACATAGCAGAAATATTCAAACCACTTATTATTGATCCTATAATTTTCAAGGTCGTAAACGAAAAAATGATAACATTGAATGATTTTGAAACAGATAAGGATATTTGTTTTTTAAACAAAGAAGGTAAAATGAGATTTATAAACGAATACGATAAAAAATTGAGCACAACTGTGAGACATAGAAAACTTGGTAGAAATGTATCTTATAGACATTTAATAAGGCTTGAATGTTATAAACTGATAAAACATTTTCTTGGCGACGATATTTATAAGCCATTGAAAGCGTGGTGGTAGATATATTTGTCATAATAACTTACGATGTCGAAGAAAAGAGAATCAATAAAGTTAGAAAGAAACTCAAATCTTATATGACATGGGTACAAAACTCAGTATTTGAAGGCGAACTTACAGAAGGGAAACTTGAAAAGTGTCTTACTGTGATAAGTAAAATTATAGATAAAGAAGTAGATTCTATTTATGTTTATAAAGTTCAGATCCCTAAAAACATAGAAAAAGCAATTATAGGAAAAGAAAAAAATTATGACAATTTTATTCTTTAAAACACTTATCAGCATCCAATTTAGATTGCAAAAGATTAAATTGTTTGCAACTTAAGTTGCTGAAAGTGTCCCATTTTCATAAAAAGTTAATGAACGAAGGTCTTTGAAAATCAATTTTGAATTGAGATAAATGAAGATGCCACCTGATTTGGTAAAATGTTACTGTAAATGTAAACACATCACCAATCCAAGGAGGCATCTTCATGCAAATTTTATCAGAAATTCAATCTCTAACGCAAATGCTTTTTTCTTATCCTTTTGCAATGAATCTCATCACTTTAATCGAGATAATATTGTTTTTTAGCCCTTCTCCTACCATTAGTCAGATCTCTTATTTCCTTCCATCAAACACAATCTTTAAGAGAAAACATGTCCAAAGATTCCTTTCATCATTCAACGAAAGTATCTTTCATGTCATGTTTTCAATCGCTTGGATGGTCATAGGAAAGCCTGAGAAAATAGTCATATCTATCGACTGGACAAAGATACAAAAGAGATATCTTTTTCTTGCATCCATTTCTGCTCAATCAAGAACTCTTCCCATTGCTTTCATCCTGACAGACAGAAAAACCGTCCTCGACAGACTTAGACTTATAGATATTCTTTCAAAGATAATACCGCCATATTTATACACAATCATCATAGCGGATGGAGAGTTCTCATCACCGGTCTTTATGGCTTACATCTCCAAACATGGATTTCATTATGCAATGAGGGCGAGACGTTCTACATTATTCAATGGAATGCCACTTAAGAATTATTCTCTGACATCTGACATAAAAGATATAGGATTTGGGAATTACACATCATCTGGTTTAAGGACAAGGGTCATAATCAACAAGCACAAGGATGAGGTTTATTATCTTGTCAGTGATCTTGAATATGAAAGCAAAGAAGTAGTTGGGATATACAAACAACGATTTTGGATAGAAGAAACATTCAGAGATTTCAAAAGTGGTATGGGATTTGGGAAGTATTCGAATGAACAGAAGATAGAGAGATTATTTGGTCTTTTGTGCGTATACAGTTTAACTTACATGGTGATTTACAAAGAAGAGAAGCATGTTTTCAAAGAACCTGGGATATCCTTTTACAGACATTTTAAAACAACGATGAAAGATAAGGTAGCAAGGGCTGTATTTCTTTCAGAGTTGGCTGCATTGAGAAAAGTGTCAAGAAGAAAAATCAATTAACATTCAAATGTTAAAATGGGACACTTTCAGATTGGTATGCATCAAAAAATAGAAAAAAAAGAAATTGCAAAGGATCCAATCATCGAAATTTTGAAAAGCGGCCCGAAGACATTTGAAGAGATATCCTTTCTTCTCCATACGTCGATTGAAGAACTTAATGTGAAATTGACGATGCTTGAAGTTGATGGTATTATATCAAAAGACGTTAGCAATAAATTTAAAATGAATTGCTAAGGTGAAAACGCTATCCATTGAATGGATGGTAATTGAATCGACGGGGAGATAGTATGGAGAAAAATTCATCTCAAAGAATAGAGGAATTTGATATTTTAAAAGGTTTCGGAATATTAATCGTAGTTATTTTTCACGCTCTATTCTTTAACTTTGAAATGTATTCTTACAACATGAAAAATTTCTTGTATTTTTTAGGGCCTTTTGGAACTCCAGTTGTCGTGATTTTCTTTTTCGTTTCAGGATTTTTAGGGTATCGAAGTTATTCAAAGGATCAAAATGCCTTTTATTTCATAATAAAAAAATTGAAAACCTTTCTTCCACCTTATTTCATATGGTCAACTGTGTACATAGTCCTTCAAATATTTTTTGATCAATATTCTGGCGGCCATTATGAAATAAACTTTTTTAATATCTTTGAATCTTATGCATTTGCAACGGCATATCTGCCATTCTATTTTTTATTTGTACTGATAATAATGTACATCATAACACCTTATCTTTTCAATATGAAAAGCCTAAACTTCTTACTAATGCTGATGTTTTTCACCGGTATTGTCTTTGCATCGATCTATTACGTACCACAATATTTTGGAATACTTTTAGTTAATTCGTTGATCTCTTACAGGAATCCTTTATTTTGGGCATTTTTTTACATTTGGGGCATGCAAAGTGCAAAAATGAATAAATTTTTCTGGAATAAGAGACCGGCTTCCTGGCTTTTCATACTTTTTATTTCATCTTATGCCGGATCAGTTGTAATGACTTTAACGGTTCCCAAAATGATCCAGGATTATGAATCATACATAGCGTTAGGACCCATCCAATATGTTTTTTACTTTTCCTCAATGCCAATTTTTCTGTGGTTATCTTATAAGGCAAAATCTTACAAAATGTCACATTTGCTTTCTGGCTTTGGAAGACATTCACTTGCGATATACATAAATCATGTCCTGATTATAGGTCTTATTTTTGCTGCATTTATGCCTTTTATGCCAAAAATAACATTCAGTGCAAACATATACATCCAGCTTTTGATTGGAATTATAGCATGTTTCGGTGCTTACATGGTAAGCGAGATGGTTAGAAAAATGTCCAAAAAAGCTTACGAAATAATATTTTAGAAGAATTGTCATGAACGGAAAGGAAAGCACTAATGGCTAAAATGATTTATGTTCAGAATTTAACCAAAAAATTCGGAAATACTATCCCTAAGGTTGAGTAAGTACAAAAAGGAAGGTTGATTTCGATGAAACAAACCATAAATATTCGTTCCGTTTCAGAAAAAGTAAAAGGGCAGGGTGTAGATTCAGCTTTTAAAGAACATTCGAAACTCCTTGAAAACTCAAAAAATTTTCAAGTTTTTGTCAATTCAAAAGACTTATTTGATATTTTGCATGTTCATACATTCGATATAGGATCTTACTTTATGATAAAAAAATATAAACGCCATAACAAAAAAGTAGTTATAAGCTGCCATGTCATGCCCGATTCGCTTAAGGGAAGTCTAAGAATTCCCAAAATTTTATTTCCTATCATTGTAAGATATATAATAAATTTTTATAAGAATGCAGATAAGCTTGTTGTCGTAAACCCCTTTTACAAAGATGAGCTGATAAAAGCAGGTTTGGATCCAAAAAAAATAGCTTACGTGCCCAATTATGTCTCAAATCAAATTTTTCATCCTGTCGATGAAAACAAAAAGATTGAATTGAGAAAAACTTTGAAAATACCGTTAGAACAATTTGCAATCGTAGGTGCCGGCCAGGTTCAGAAACGTAAAGGGATAGATGATTTCGTGGAAACGGCAAAATTGCTACCTTCACTTTTTTTCATTTGGGTTGGTGGTTTTTCTTTTGGAAGAATAACGGACGGATATCAAAAATACAAAGAGATTATGAAAAACCCGCCTCCAAACCTTATCTTCACAGGTATCGTAGATCGTTCTGTGGTTGCCAATTATTTTCAGGCATCTGATGCCCTTTTTCTCCCATCGTATCAGGAACTTTTCCCGATGACAGTACTTGAAGCTACACAATGTGGTTTGCCTCTTGTTTTAAGGGATATCCCTCTTTACAAAGAAATTTTATTTGATGATTACCTGTCATCAACGGATTCAAATGGCTTTGCCTTGCTTCTTAACAAATTGAGAAATGAAGGATCCTTGCGCACTGAATATCAGATGAAATCTAAAAAACTCGCGGATTTTTATTCACAAGAGAACGTTCTGAAGATATGGGAAAATTTTTATAGTTCTCTTTGATTTTTTTGATCGACGTGATATATACTAAACCGCTTTTAAAATCCGACAAAAGGTGATAATATAAAGTCATGATAACAAAAAAGCAAAGATTGTCAGATGAAGAATTAAAAAATTAATAGATGCTTATAACGTTGCCAAAGATAAGAAGACCCTCATAAGGATAAATTGCGTTATAGCATGGGGAAAAGGCTGGGAATGGTCAACGATTGAAGATATTCTTATGGTGTCAAAAGATGTCATAGATGATGCCAGTGGCAAATATACATTATTCGGTATTCAAGGACTTACAGAGAATCACTATGAAGGACATCATAACAAGATGACCAAGGAAGAAGAAAAAGCAGTTATACAATTTGTGAAAGATAATTTTGTACGGAACACAAAAGTAGTCATAAATTGGATAAAAGGGCATTTTGGGAAAGTATATACTACGCAAGGGATGCAAGAGTTTTTAAAGGCACACGGATTTGTGTACAAGAAACCAAAAGGCATACCTGGGAAACATTCAGATGTAGAGAATCAACAAGTAATGATAAACAAATTAACAGGTCTTATTGTCGTCATCGGTCAAAAATGAACAAAAACATCGAACGAAAATGAGCAAAAACATCGACCAAAAATGAACAGATCCATCGGTCTAAATTGAGTGGTACCATCTGAATATCTCATTGTATTGGAGGTATCCAGATGTTAGAAGAAAAAACGGTCTTTGAAATCCAAATATTTCATTCTCAAAGTTTAAGTATCAGTGCAATTGCAAGGCGCCTTGGCATTGCTCCTAACACGGTAAGAAAATACCTTACAAAGGAGGAGAGATGTCAAATGGAAAAGCATTCTAAACTTGACCCATTCAAAAGTTATATCATTTCACGACTCAATGAGTATCCTGAGATAACGGATGTCGTTTTATTGAAAGAGATAAGTGCTCTTGGATACACAGGCAAGATAACAATCCTTAGGACTTTCGTGCATTCTATTCGACCACCAAAGCCTTCTAATATTGCAAGATTTGAGACAGAACCAGGACAACAATTTCAGGTTGATTGGGGAGAAGGTAAAACTATCATAGATTCCCATGAAACGAAAGTCAAATTCTTTGTCATGGTGCTTGGATACTCAAGAATGTTGTACGCTGAGATAGTTGAAGATGAGAAACTTGAAACTTTGCTTGCCGCTCATAACAGGGCATTCGAATACTTCGGAGGAGTCTGTCTTGAAGGATTGTATGACAACATGAAAACGGTTGTAAAGAAGATAGAGAAGCATAAAATCTACAACGAAAAATTCATGGACTTTGCTAACTTTTACGGATTCAAAGTCATAACACACAGGCCTTACAATCCTCAAGCAAAAGGAAAAGTTGAAAGGATGGTACCGTATGTCAGGCAGAATGTACTTTACGCTAAAAGTTATGACTCCATGGAAGATTTGAAATCATATCTGTCTGAATGGCTTGTTAATGCGAATAAGAGATTACATTCACAGTTGAAAGAGATTCCATCCGAAAGATTCGAGAAAGAGAAGAACTTTCTTCACAGGATAGAGAGATTTTATCCTCTTAGGAAAGTTGAAACACGGACAGTCAGAGAAGGCAACAGAGTCATTTACCAAAACAGAGCGTATGAAGTTCCAGTCAAAGAAGGGCAGAAAGTGAATATCTTCCAGGATGGAAATATGATCAAGATATATCTTGAAGACAAACTTGTACTTGAAAGTCTTATCAAGATGCCGGTAGAAGTGAGATCATTGGAAGAATATGAAAAGCTCTTAGGAGAAGGCATATGAGTTACGAACATGTCAGAGAATTACTAAAAGAGATGAAACTTGACGGGATATCATCTGTGCTGGACTCAACGCTTGAAGAATGGTCAAAGAATGGTAAAGATGCGACAGAATTGATTGAAGAACTGTTAGAAGCAGAGAAAAAATCTTTGGAAACGAAAAAGTACGAGACGATGTTGAAATACTCAGGCTTTCCATTTCATAAGAATTTAGATGAGTTTGACTTTACTTTCCAACCGAGCATAGATGTCAAGAAGATAAAAGAATTGAAGACATTGAGATTCATTTATGAAAAAGAGAATGTTATTTTCTTAGGGCCACCCGGTGTGGGAAAGACTCACCTTGCGGTAGGACTTGGAATGGAAGCGATAAGAGAAGGGAAGAAAGCGTATTTCATAAACGCAATAACACTTATTGACAAATTGAAGAGATCATTCTATGAAAGAAGTTTTGAAAAGCAGATAAAGTTCTACAAGTCGTTGGATTTACTCATAATAGACGAACTTGGATACTTACCACTTGATTCTGAAGGAGCAAAACTGTTCTTCGAGTTAATAAGTGAGAAATACGAGCAAGGAAGTGTAATAGTGACATCTAACAGGAGTTTCAATGAATGGAATAAGATCTTTGAAGATGCGGTAATAGCATCCGCTTTACTTGACAGGTTGCTTCACCATTCGGCGATAATAAACATACGTGGGAAAAGTTACAGATTGAGAGAAAAGCAAAAAAGCGGTATGATAAAGTTAGAGACGTCAAAAATAACCGATGAAAGTGTTCAAATTTGACCGATGAAAATGCGCAAAATTTTTCGGTGTTTTTGATCAAAAATTTTCGGTGTTGACAGTTTCATTATTACTTTCACAAAATCACCGTAAAAAACCCACATTTTCAAACGTAATTTCTTCACATTTTCGAACGTAACTTTTAAACATTTCCAAACGTAAATGACAATCGGCAACTTCAATGTGCTTTTACATATTGCAAAAGAACTTGCAGCAAATATGAGTATAGAGTTTGCTGGAGCAGTACTGAGACCTCATGCAGAATACATGGTTCCTGAGGACAAAAAAACAAAAAAAGTACTGGAAAATTGTGAACTTGCCGGCTTCCAGTTGATAAAGGAGGGGAAAATGCACCCTGATGTTCTAAAACAGATTTCAAAACCCCTCATAAAAAGGAAAAACTACATAGACGAAAACATTTAAAATAGTTTATACTTGCCTTTATGCTAAAATTTTCAAAGTTCAAAAATATCGTAAAAAGTCAATCCAACAAGTCCAGGGCCAGTATGAACAACAAGCGTTGGGCTTATTTGACCTGTGAATAATTCATTTATTGATCCTATTTCCTTAACTTTCGCGATAAGTTCATTTGCTTCTTCCGGATCTCCTCCGTTCATGACAGCCACGTTAACTTTTTTCCCTTCGGATTCTTGCGCAAAAATTTCGAGTAATTTCTTTTTTGCCTTATGCCATCCGAGAACTTTTGTATATGAATAATAAACTCCTTCTTTGTCTATCGAAATTATTGGCTTGACGTTGAGCATTTCGCCAAGTGTTGCTTCAACTTTTCCTATTCTGCCACCAGCCTTTAGATACTTGAGCGTTTTTATTATGTAAAAAAGTTTGACACGTTTTTTCATTTGTTCAGCCACCAAACAAGATTCTTCAAAAGTTTTTCCTTTTTTTACTGCTTTGGCAACTTCATAGACAATGAATCCCAGTCCCATTGAAAGACTTTTCGAGTCTATCAATTTTATTTTCATCGCTTTGTATTCTTTGCATACCATGTTAAGCATTCCGTATGTGCCACTGAGCCCACTTGATATCGAGATCACAATTGCATGAGTATAACCCTCATCTTTGATCCCATCAAGAAGTGCCTTAACTTCTCCAATTGAAGGCAAAGATGTCTTTGGTATCTCAGTTTCAAGCAAATCATACACCTCTTGTGGTTTGATTTCGATCCTGTCTTTGTACGTCTTATTACCATAAACAACGAGTAAAGGCAGAATTTTTATATCATATTCGGAGACTACACTTTCATCCAGATCACAAGAGCTATCTGTCACAACCGCTATCTTTTCCATTGTACCTCCTTGAAATGAAATTATTTTCAACTGTTTTTTAATGGTGTCAACATCTATTTATTTACAGATAAGTTCTAAGGCGATTCCGACTCGCAGGCCGGAATGACAAAAGACTTGGAAGATGACGAGACTGAATATCACAGGCCTGTTCAGGGAGAATCGCTTACACCGCGTTATTCCCGCTCCACGATCAGGTCGAGTGTAACGTTAAGAATGCGGTTTATCAAACTGCGGGAATCGCCTTTTTCATAAGGATGGACATCTCCGTATTTCATATTTAAAGTTGATCAAGTATAGTTCAAAGTCTTATGAGATCAACTTCTTTAACTCATTGGCGAATTTATCAAAATTATCGGTTGAAAAACGATAAATTGGTCCATTGCCTCCACCCTTTGCCCCGACGGATCTTGCGATATCCAGTATTTTTGCACGATCGTATCCCGGAAGACATAAGATAAGGTTGTTTGTTCCATTTATTCTTATCACGTAAGGTATATCCTGCTTTGATCTCGTGAGAAATGATGCAACTGATTCATCCAAATCGACGATCTGGGCTGGCTTTAATTCCCTCGCTGCATATACAGCAATTTCTTCTGACAATCGTTTTAAAAGAGAATTTTTTTCCTTTGATTCTTCCAAACATTTTTGTATTCTTAACTTTAGGTCAATCCAAGAAGCATCAAAAAGTTTTGCGCTTTCATTTATCATTTTAGATCTCAAAGTGTAATCTCTAAGAGCCCTGAATCCAGCAACGAACCAAATTCTTACAAGTCCGCCCTTTACCCTTTCTGAATGTGTTATCTTTATGATGCCTATTTCTCCGGTGGAAGAAACGTGAAAGCCACCACATGCATTTAAATCAAAGTTGTCTATCTTTATAAGTCTTATATTTCCACTTTTAAGAGCCTTTTCAGAAAGATCTTTTCTGAGATCGTATTTTAACGCTTCATCGGGGCTTACGATCATCTCCTCAACACCGAAATTCGAAAACACTATTTCATTTGAAAATTCTTCGATTTTTTCTATGTCAAATGGTTTATCAAGATCAATTGTGGTATCTTCTTCTCCCATATGAAAACCGACTGTCTTTGCACCGTACATTTTTTCTATTGCTGCGGATATTATGTGCTGGGCTGTGTGTTGCCGGGCAATTTCGGATCTTCTTTCCATGTCTATTGTGATTTTAACATCAGAATTTATCTCAAGAGATCTATCAACTTCTATCATGTCAGAGACATACAAAACAGATGCCTCACCTATAAAACCACGATCTCCTATTTGACCACCCGCACCATCTTCATAAAATGGATTTGGTTCGAGTTCAACGAAATGGCGATTGTTTTTGTAAATGTAATTTTTTACTTTTGCATTTTCAATTTCGGGCTTTTTGAAATACATTTGACACCTCCATCACGAGAAATCCATCGCAACGTCTTTAAAATGATTGATTTTTCCATCTTTTGAAATTGCGATAACGTCAATTCTGTAACTTTCGGATTTAAAGTCTCCGTGAATTTTTATGAAAGCATTTGCCGTACGTGAAATTTTTTCGAATTTTTTTTGGTTAACCCTTAGGTAAGCATCGTCAGATCCGTATTTCACTTCAACAAAAACAAGGGTCTTTTTATCGATTGCTATTATGTCGATTTCTCCGAGTCTTGTCCTAAAATTTCGCTTTAGAATTTTGTAGTGTTGAGAATTTAAATACTCAGATGCTATATCTTCTCCGATTTTCCCATCATTTTGCATATATCGATGGAATCAAAACAAGATCACCTTTAAGGTGTGGAACAAGTTTTAAAATTTGAGATGGATCTTGTTGATCTGATCTGTCTTCTCTTGGAATCATTGGATCTTCCATAGGTGTAAAAATTGGTTCGTATCCACTTACGTCAACTTCGTCCAAAAGTTTCATGTATTCGAGAATTTCATTCATATCCGTTTTCATCTTTTCTATTTCTGAACTTTTCAGTTTTAATTTTGAAAGGTTTTCAAGATGATCTATGAGTTCATCGTTGATCTCCATTTTTACCTCCTTATCAAGGGTATAAGTATATAATATCACAAGGAAGGTGATAAGATGAAAGCACTTAAAGAACTTATGGAACTTTGTCGTATTCCTGGTATTTCTGGCAGAGAAGAGAAAGTGCGAGAAAAAATAATTGAAATGACCCATGGTTATAACCATGAAATTGATGATTTAGGAAATCTCATCGTGGAGGTGGGAGAAGGCGAACCCATAATGGTTATGGCCCATATGGATGAGATAGGTTTTTTCATCTCGAACATACGCAACGATGGAAAATTGGTCATTCGAAAAATCGGCGGCATTTCCGATGAGTTGCTTCCGGGAAGACATGTTGATGTCATCACATCCGCGGGAAGGATAGACGGGGTGATCGGAAGTATCCCACCCCATCTTCAAAAAGATGGCCTTTCTTTCGAACCGGTTGTAGATGTTGGATCAAATAGTCCATCAGAAGTTATGCAAATGGGTATAAAAGTACTTGATTTTGTGGTCTTTAAAAAGCATGAATCATTTTTAAACGATCGATTTGTATCAGTAAGGGCTCTTGATGATAGGGCAGGATGTTATGCTTTGGTTGAAACCTTGAAAAGGATAAACCCAAAAAAGCATGTCATTTTTGCATGGACCGTTCAGGAAGAGATCGGTCTTAAGGGGTCAAAGGCTCTTTCGGAAAGATACAGACCATCTAAAGTCTATGCGATAGATGCTTTTGCATGTTGCTCGAATATGAATGATAACGTGAAACCGGGATTAGGGCCTGTCTTGAGGATGATCGATAATTCTGCCGTGGCTTCTTTCGAGGAGATGGATCATCTTTTACAAATTGCACGATCGTCAAATCTACCTCTTCAGTTGGGCACAACTGGTGGAGGGACGGATGGAAGTGTTTTCATTGAAAAAGGCCTTAAAATGGTTCCCATCACTTTTGCTTTGAAGTACATGCATTCAGAAGTTGAAATGATGAGTGTTTCCGATCTTGAAAATCTTATAAAGCTGCTTGTGACAATCATCGAAGAAAACTGATTGTGCTAAAATATGATAAATCGGAGGTGAAATATGTTAGTTTACGGTCATAGAGGATACAGCGCAAAATATCCTGAAAATACTTTGCTTGCTTTTCAGAAGGCCATTGAATATGGAGCGGATGGAATAGAATTGGATGTTCATCTCACAAAAGATAAGAAAATTGTCGTATGTCACGATGAAACGATAGATAGGACTTTTAATGGGGAAGGCCTCATTTCCGAGATGACTTTGGAAGAACTCAGAAAATACAACTCTCATGGTCAAAAGATTCCAACGCTCGATGAGGTTTTCGATCTGATAGGTCCTGTTTTTAGGATAAACGTTGAACTTAAAACGGATGTCATAGATTCGGATGAGCTTGTCGAAAAGACTGTGAAATTTATCAAAACAAGAAATCCAGATAGGGTTCTTGTTTCTTCTTTCAATCATAAAAGTATTTCTTATGCAAGGAAACTCGATCAAAATTTGAAATTAGGCTTTCTTTTCGATAAAAACCATATAGATAAAATTTCAGAGATAAAAAAGAAAAGTGTTGAACTTGGTATCTTTTCTTACAATCTCCCCGTCTACGCAAAGGATTTGAAAGAGATGGATGATATCATTGAGTTTGGAAAAGATAAAGGTATAAAGATAATCTTTTGGACGGTTAACGATAAAGCAGAAATGGAATATGCCATCGAGAAAGAGGCTTATATGGTTATAACAAACGAAGTTGAACTTATTAAAAATATCTTGAAAGAAAGATTAGAATCATGAGCCTTAATTCTCTTCGGTGATCATGTGAAAAGCAGTTATTTTCATCTTTATCACCTGTTTTCCAATAATTTTTCGATACTTTCTTATTTACTCACATCGGCCATAAACTCTATTGCTGCAAAATGGGGTTTGCCTTTTTCAACGATAGGCATTATAAATTTCGTTGGAGCGTTGTCTTACATAACGGCAAGTCTTTTGTTTGGAAGGATGGGAGATCGTTTTGGTCAAAAAAAATTGTTGATATTTGCCACGATGATCTTCGGCGTTTTTAACGTTTTAGGATTCTTTTGGTCTAACATCGCAGAACTTTTTATTTTCGGGATAGGTCTTAATTTCTTTTTCGGAACATTTTTCCCACAGATAGAAGGGTTGCTTTCGAAAAGAGAAAGGCAAATCGGAGTTGATCCGGCGGCCACCATAAACAGATTTACGCTCTCTTGGAGTACGGGAAATATAATAGGCATGGCTTTGGGTCCTTTTTTGATAGTCAGATATCCTTACATTACTTTCGGATATGGAATCATCTTGAGTTTTGTTGCTTCCTACATCTTAAGACGTGATTTTAAGAAACACGGTGAATCCATCAATTTTATGCCAGTCAACAGCCTCAAAATTCCATCCAAACCTATAGATTTTCCCAAAATAGGTCTTTACAGAAAGGTTTACAGATTGACTCTGTTTTTATCAGGTCTTATTTATTCAGCGGTGCTTTCACTTTTTCCAAAAGTCATAAGTATGAATGGCCTGCCAATAGGACTTAGCGGTTTTTTGATAGTGGGTGCAAACATAGGTGTTTTAATGACCTTTTTGATACTTGGAAGGTTCAAAATTTGGGTTGCTAATCCAAAGATATCGATGATTTTCATGGTGGTTTTCCCAATAACCGTTTTCCTTATATTCATGCCCATTTCTTCTCTTATCTTTTTCCTTATTTCTTTGTTTGCCGGCATGAGTTACGCGGTTCCTTACACTTATGCGATATTTTACGGTCTTAATTCTCAGGATGAAGATGAAGGAAAACAGGGTGGCTTTCATGAAGCAATAATAGGTATGATCTTTGGCATTGGACCTCTGCTTGGTGGTGTGGCAATCCAAGTCGCAAATGGTTTAACAGGTCTTGGAATAATGGCATTCATAATTCTTGGCGCAATTGCGTCTGTTCAAATATGGTTTGTAAGAAAAATTCATGCAAAGCAGGTGATATTATGAAGATATTCGATATTGTTTTATTACTTGGACTACCGGCGTCAGGCAAGTCTGAAATAAGAAGGCTTATGGCAAGCATGTCAGATCAAGAATTGGAAAAAGATTTTCATATTGGGAAAACAATAGACATGGATGATTTTCCATACGTCTTTATCATGCGAAAGATAGATGAATCCTTGGAAAAAATAAATCAGCCAAGACTTTTCTATTTTTCGGATGAAAAACCATTCATCGATCCGAGAGATTGGTTGACGCTTGTGCATTTACTTAACGAAGATTATCGGGATTTGAAACAAAAGAACATGTTCAAGGATGAATTACCGTCGCATTTTGTGATGAAAAGAATAGATATGGCCGCCCAAAAGGTGGGAATTCAACCGAGATTTCAAAAATTAAGAAAAGATATCCTAAATCAAATTTCTAAATCCATTGAAAAAGATGCCAAAGGCCTGCTTGAAGAAAAGTACAAATCATACCCTGAGACATTTGAAGGGAAGACCATAATGATAGAATTTGCAAGAGGTGGTTCAGACGGTTCAAAGATGCCGCTTGATTTTCCATTTGGATACGCTCATTCTCTTGCGCAACTTGATGATGATATTCTCCGGAAGGCCGTCATATTTTATAACTGGGTGACTCCGGCAGAGTCAAGAAGAAAAAATTCAGAGAGGGCTAATCCGGATGATCCAGGATCTATTTTGCATCATGGTGTTCCGATAGAGGTCATGTTAAAAGAATATGGTACAGATGATATCTTCTGGCTCGAAAAAACATCTGAAAAATCAAATACGGTGACGGTCATCAAGGATTCAAAGAAATTTCTGATTCCGTTGGGCGTTTTCGATAACGGATCTGACAGAACGACATTTTTAAGATCGGATTCAGATCTTTGGGATAAAAACAAAGTAGAAGAAATAAAGCAAGCACTTAAATCAACCTTTGATCTGCTCTTTCAAATTCAAAAAGGTTAAAGGTTTTTCGCGTGCCTTTTTTGCCGAACGCGTCACCATTTTATACTTGATCAACTTTAAATATGAAGTATCGTTGGCTCCGGCATTCGCCTTTCGTGACAGCAAATAAGTATTTGCCATTTACCGCTTACTTCTCACTATTCACTGCGTTTTCTACGCCCTACCTGCCATGAGCCACGTGCTACGTGCTGTTCATTCATTTCACTTTTAAAAGATGCTTAGTATAATTCACTTGAATTGATTGACGAAGTTCAGTTGAAGATTTGCTACTTGATTTTTCAGTTCTTTAATTTCACCCTCATCGAATTTATTTTCCAACGCTTCAGTCATCTTTTCAGCCAAATCTATAAGCATTTTAGCGTCTTCTTTTGATTTATGGAACTCGCCGTCAGTATCTCTTATCAAACCAAGCGATATCCATGCTTTTTCTTCGATGATTCCAAAAGCAAAGGTTACAAGTTCTTTGGGAGAAAGATAAATTTGTTTCTCTTCATTAGAATTGAAGTTTTTATTTTCCTCTTCTGACATTTTTTCCCTCCGTGAATTTATGCTATACCAAACCAAAATTCGATGTCCTCGCTACACAACGTCGGCCACCTTGAGGCATCATGTCCCTTGCCAAACTCAAATTTGTGTTTCACTTTTAAAAGAGGTTTAGTATCTCATGATGTGCGTCAAGATTACAATAAATATTGCAAAACTGTCATTCCCAACTTGATTGGGAATCTCCCTTACAAAAAAAGGCGATCCCCGCAGTTTGATAAACCATATCCTTAACGTCACCCTCGACCTGATCGAAGAGAATGACACTAAGACAAGCCTTCTTCATTTGTCATTCCGGCCTGCGAGCCGGAATCGCATTTGAAACCTTAAAGGCGATTCCCGATGTATCGGGAATGACAATGTGAGCGATTCCCGCAGTTTGATAAACCGTATCCTTAGTGTCATCCTCGACCTGATCGGGGGTGGAGGATGACAGAATGGACTGGAATGATAAGGAAAAAGCACATGGCATTCGCCTTTCGGTTTCAGTCCAGATTTTGCAGCACTATTTTGTCTCTCTTTTTTAATTTCAGAATTTCAGATGCTCTGCCGACACTTGAAGATATTTCGATGTAATTTGAACTGTCAACGTGGGCGAGAATTAATTCATGTTTTCCTTCAGAATAATTATTCGTCAGAATTGCCCTTTTTCCATTTACAAGCATGTAATTTCCGGATATGCCGGCTGTTTGAAGATCCTTTAGGCTTATCGTCGTTTCTATATTTCCAAAGTTGTCGATGTACGCCACGGCACTTTCCACTTTACCTGCGTCAACAAAAACACCTTGGATTTTTATGGTTTTAAGATTTTCAATAGCCCTGCCAAATTCATAAGGTGCTACTCCGCTGTCTATGTAGGCGGCTGCCGGCGCAAAAATATCCCTTCCATGAAAGGTAGAAGATGGTGGATATTTGTACATATATTTTGGATTTTCTATCATGTGAGCAGATTTTACGTCTTTCAATTCGATTAGCCTTGTGAGCACACCGTTATCAGGTACGACACAATATCTTTCATCTATGCTAACAACAACAGCCTTTCTTTCAGATCCAACCGTCGGATCGACAACGCAAAGCAAAACAGATCGTTTGGGAAGATCGTCGAAAACTCTTTCGATCACGTGAGATGCTTCCTCCACGTCGAATGGTTCTATGTCATGCGATATGTCTATAACTTTGGAATTTGGAGAAATCGAGTGTATGACACTTTTGGCAACTCCCACATAATACGATTTATATCCCCAATCCGAAATGAAAGATATCATTTTTTACCTCCGAAAAATTCAAAAGTTTTTTCTGCTTTCAATCACGACAACTGCAACTGCCATTCCGTTGTCATGAGAAAGTGATGCGTAAACAAAATCAAAATCGTATTTTTCTTTTAAAGTATCAACAACTTCATTTTCAAAAAGATGCAGCGATCCCAGATCATCTGGGATAAAAGAAAGATCGGACAGTTCAACGTCCCTTATACCCGTCCCCAAAGCCTTAAAAAAAGCCTCTTTAAGTGCAAATCTACCGGCCAAAAACTCTTTACTTTGATGCTTTTGCCACAATTTCATCTCTTCTTCGGAGAATATTCTTTTGGACAACCTTTCATCAACTCTCGAAATTTGGAGAATATCAATTCCTATTCCCTTTATCATTTCAAATGCTCCATGACAGTGTAATCGAGATCGAGATGCAAAAGATATTCTTTTGTTATAAAGGCAAGGTAGACGTAAATGTATATGGTCAGGGTTAGAATTGAAAGTACTAAAAAGGCAATGCCATTTCGCTTTTTAAATGACGCAACGCTTGATGATACGTTGTTTATATTATGATTTATATCATCTTCTATCAACTGATGAACGTAAAATCTTTTTGATATCACGTCAACAAGGATGACAAGAAAGAAAAAATTGATCAAAACCGCTAACACGATCGGCATCGGTATGTAAAGGGTTTTGAGATTTATCGTGTATATCGAACCCATTAAAAATTCAAAAAAGCCTGAAAGCAAAAAGAGCCAATAATAACTTATCGTGGTGGTAGGAAAGTCGTCCAAATCTTTTTTTAGATCGGTCGGAATCTTTTCAGCATATGATTTGTAAAGTGCTTTTTTGTGTTTCATATGGTCATCCACCGATCTTGATATTTTGTACATCACGTAATAAATGACAAATGGTACAAAGATCGAAAGTATTATCCAGATGTAATTAACCGAATTTTTAATATCCTGTTCACGATACTCTTCCATTTTATCCATTTAAATCACAAAAAGAGGGATATTCATTTCTGCTTCTGATAGTCCTCCGTGTTTTCCTTTCATCTGATGCTCATTTCCGGTATATTTTACCACAAATGAATAATCATTTCTTGGAACGGCTATGAGATCGCCTATGCGCATTATCGATTTCGGATTCGGAATGCCAGGACCAAATAACCCTTCATCGAGAAATTCCATTGAAGAATGAAATTCAACGTTCGATCCGAAAGTGCGTTCCCCTTCATCGATGGTCTTTTGCGGATCTTTTGTGTAAAGATACATGATTCTCGGCTCTCCCGTAGGTAAAATTTGTAAAGTCGAGACAAATTTATCTTCCGATTTTATGTGATACTCATGCTGCCATGGTGTGTGAATCTGACCATGATCGGCCGTTATGATAAAAACGGTATCATCTCTTACTTTATCTGAAAGATTTTCGTAAACGATATCTTCAAAAGTTTTGAGTACAAGTCTGGATTCTTCCATATACTCCTCAGAAGATGGCCCATAAATGTGTCCCATGGCATCAACCATAGGCCAATAAGCGTAAATGTAAGAAAACTTTTCAGATTCAAGGCTATTTCTGAGTTTAACCATCATATCGATTATGTCAAAATAACCCTGAACGGCAGATCCATGATCGTGAATCTTGGAAAGGCCGCTTTCTTTGAAAGAGGAAGGTATTATTATAAGTGGATTTGCACCGTAGTTCCTTAAAGATTCGTATATGGTTTTAACATCAAGAAAAGTTGAAGGATTTGCACCTCTCGATATCAAAGTGTCACGTGGCATTCCTATCGGTGAAAAATCTATCATGTTTGCAAGGGTGCCAAACTCTTTAAGGTAAAGTATGTATCCTAACATGCCATGTTCAATGGGCGAGGCAGCCGTTGCGAGTGTTGTAAGCACGTTAACCGTTGTCGAAGGGAAAACAGATGATATCTTTTTGGGTTTATCGATGTATTTAAAGTTTGAATGTTGAAAAAGATTCAAAGCAGCATCGTATCCCAGCGCATCGATCAAAATCATGACAACCCGCTTTGCACTTTCAAATTTTGGTCCAAGATATTCTTTCGGCAAAGGCTTATGCAATGGCACGACACCGAATTTTGAGATGATCGAATTTATCAAACCCAGCAGGGAACTTTCGTAATCTATTCTCATCCCTTCACCGATCCCTGCGTTAAACCTCCGACTATGAATCTTTGCAAACTCAGGAAGAGTGCCAATATAGGAATCATTCCGATCAACGCCGCCGTTGTCATAAGGCCCCAGTTAGTCGAATACTGGCTGGTTGCAAAGGATTGAAGTCCAACGGCAAAAGTGTAATGATCTATACCAGACATGATTATGGATGCAAGTATGTAATCACCGTAGTTTCCTATAAAGCTCAGGATAACCGTAACAGCAAGCACCGGAGCAGAAAGCGGAAGTATTATTCTCCAGAATGTTTGGAATCTCGTTGCTCCATCTACCATTGCAGCTTCTTCAAGTTCGGTTGGAATTGTATCGAAAAATCCCTTTATGAGCCATGAATTAAAGGCAATTCCACCGCCTATGTAAAGGAAGGCAAGGCCGCCAAGAGAATTAAGACCAAGGAATGGTAAAAATTGACCTATGTAGTTCAGCAAAAGGTATAGAGCAACCATTGCCATCATCGTTGGGAACATCTGTATGAGCAATATGCTTATCAAACCGTATTTTCTACCTGGAAATCTGAGACGTGAGAATGGATAGGCCATCAAAGCAGAAAGTAAGACGGTTATCACGGCAGCACTGCCGGCAACGATTATGCTGTTCAACAACCACAAGAGGAAGGGTGGCAAATATTTTACCTGCCAGTCTTGAGTCAAATAATAAGAGGTGTTGTTTATGGAATTCAATCTCCCGCTTATGTCCTTGAAATAAGGCAAAGCTGCGAGTTCGTTTGTTCTTCGTGAAATTATCCCGAGTGCAGGCGCTATGACGGAAACATATTGATTCTGGTAGAGATTGTTTATGCCGTTTATTTCGTTGACGCTGAACGGAAAGCCAAGCAAGTTTATGTCTATGTAAGCGTTACTTCTGTTTTTGAGATTCGATATGTAATTACCGTATTGAGCGTTGAAAGTGTTGAATTGAGACGTAGTTTGCAAAGTAAGGTTAATCGTGTCCATCAATTTTTGCGTGTTAAAAAACTGATCGTATCTCGACGAAGGAGGAATAGGCTGGATATCCTCGTAAATTGAAGAATTCGCAAGTGTACCGTAATATGAGTTCAGATCGTTTAAAAAAGTTGCGGCACTTTCAAAAGTACCTATTTTTGCTTCGTCGGCCTTTATAACAGGTACCATCAAGATAGTTTTAAAGTACAAAGAAGATAAGGCTATTTTAGAGTTTATGTCATTTATTTTCTGCTGCATGGGTGGTATCTCAGATGAAATTTCTGAAATTGTTTTGTTTGTTTTAGGTACTTCGGCGGCTATCTTATCATATTTTTGGGCTGAAGCATCGTAATTTTCAAGAACGGGCAAAGACATCGAAAGACCCGATTGCAGTTTCAAAAGCGCTATCGGCAAAGAAGATTTGACATTCGAGATCGCATTTGAACTCATATTGGCGAATATCAAAGATTGGTTGTTTTGAATGTATTCAAGATCATCAAGGATTTTTTGAACCTGCGCCGTTATAGAATCAAAAACATGATATTTTGAGGAGATGCCAAGCCAATTTTTGGCTTGAGATATGTAAGATGAAACATCGTAGAAAACACCACTTTGTGTTGAAGGTGCTGTTTTCCCATTCAAAACATCTTTCATGACGGAGATCATGTCATCAATTGCCATGGCCGTTGGCACTATGTTGTTTGAAAAGATAGAAACCTGTGATGCATCGTAAGACATAGATCCAAGCAATGCGGTTGAACTTGCCATCATCGTGCTCAATTGAGTTTGAAGCGTTGAATAAGTGTTGTTAAGATTTGTCAGCGAAGATTGAAGTGTACCAACAAGATCATTTCTTACATTTTGAACCTTTGAAATCGCATCGGAAACACTTTTATCGTAAACTGTCTGAGCAGCATTAACCGTTTGAATAGCAGAGAAAACAGAAGTTTTTATGCTTTGAAGTTGCTCGCTTGCCGTTGAACCAAGGGTGTTAGAAAGATTTATCGTATCCATGTTTATGCGTCTAAGATAAACTGGAGCAAACCACTGACCATAGTTAAAAGTGCCATTTTTAAGGGAATCGATGGTTTCCTGATAAGCGCTCACGAGATCTTTGGCTGTTTTGTTATCCGCGTTATTTTCCAAAAGAATCTGTGAAACTTCTCCCGGTACATTAGAAAGCACGGATACAACCGAAGTCATGGCGTTGACGTATGTTGCCCTTGCCGTTAGAATATCAGGAAAATACTGGCCAGCTATCTCTATCGCCTGTGGCGTTTGAGAATCTTTGACCGTATTTAGAGTATCGTAAAGACCTGCCAATTTGTAATTTTGATCAAGGGTATTGAATTTATTTGAAAGATATGCTGAAATTGTCGAGAGATAAGTCATATCCATCCCAACATTTGACTTGACATTTTCAATTGCCTCCGACTTTGCTTTCGGAATGAAATTGACCGATATCCAAGAAGCGTTAGACGTTATCAAATCGTTCATCTTGGAGGTGTCTTTGAAATACCCTTCAAATGTGTTAAAATCGCCGTTCAGCGTGTTCAAAATTTCTCCTTTACTCATTTTGTTGTAAGGAGATCCGAGACTGTAGATGTTCGATATTTCGTTGTAAAGGGCTGGAATGTTTTTCTTTTCAAGGATAAGATCAATGTAATTTTGCCATGTCGTTTGCCCTGAGAACAGATCTGGACTTATAGAAGAATTGTCCCTTCTTATAGACGTTGTAAAAATCCACAGAATCGGAAATAAGACCACCGCTATGACGGCTATGATTATTATGTGTCTTACAGGATGAACTTTAAACATCACTTGTTCACCTCTTCAAAAGAACCTGACAATTTGAAGTTTATGGCACTTATTATGGCTATTATAACGAAAATAAGTATGGATATCGCAGCCGCAAGGCTGTAATTACGTCCCGACGCTCCGCCGAATGCGAGGTTGTAGGTGTAACTTAAAAGTATATCCGTTTGGCCGGCAGGAGTTATTGAATTCGGAATCGGAGGATTGCCTCCCGTTAACAGATAGATGACGTTGAAATTGTTGAAGTTATAGGCAAATGATGCTATAAGCAAAGGTGCAAGCGGTGTCATCAAAAGCGGAAAAGTTATCGTCCAGAAAGAATGCCATTTAGAAGATCCATCTATTGAGGCTGCCTCGTAAAGGTCATCAGGAATGGATTGCAACGCTCCCAAAGAGATGACCATCATGTAAGGGAATCCAAGCCATGTGTTGACCAAAAACAGTGCAACTTTTGCCCAGAAAGCATCTCCAAACCAATTTATCGGTGCTAAATGCAACCATTCACCCAAAAATATCCTGTTTATTATTCCAAAACTCACGTTGAAGAAGCCTACCCTGAATATGATTATAGAAATAAATCCAGGTATTGCCCATGGAATTATGAGTAAAGTTCTGTAAATGGTTCTCAACTTCATCTGCCTGTTGTTCAAAACCACGGCAAGAATCAATCCAACGGAAAAAGTAAAGAACACACTCAGCGCAGCCCACTCAAATGTCCATATAAAGACCGTCAAAAACGGAGAAGTTATCTGCTTATTAGTCAAAAGCGATCCAAAATTAGAAAATCCAACGTTACCGTAATAGCCGATTATCATGGTCTGTTTGCCGGTCGTGGGATCTACATTCCAAAATGCATAATCGTGTTCAACAACAGGTTGATTCGTCATCGTGTTTAAAAGTACTGTTTTCTCGACGTTATGACCATTTTCCACGACAGGCATGGTTGAAAGCGTGTATTCGTACTTTGCGGTTACCAATTTGTTGAAACCATAGGTGGTTGTAAAAAAGAGAGTGCCAAACTGGGAGTTTATGAATTCGGTGTTGCTCAATTCCGGCCCGTAATTCATGTTGAAAAATTTCAAATTTGGAAAGGTTGTTTGATCTGAAGGACTGTAAAAGTAATTGTAATTTTGGCCGTTAACTGAAATCGCTATTATCTGTGAAGGATCTTTTAAAGATCTCACGATTGAGTAATCAACGCCATTTATAGAAACCGATCCATTTGTTATCATCTCAAAATTGCTTAAATATTTGTTATTTCCGGTCTTAATCGGAGAATTGGCTATGTACAAATTTCCATTGGAATCTTTCAAAAGCATCACGAAATCTTCCGTTGGTTTGTAATCTTTGTAAAGCGTGTAAACGGAATAATTGAAAAATTTTGGATTGGGACTTATAACTATCGTATCAAGCATTATGTTGACAGCCTGATCTCGCGTCCACATGTATCCCGTTTCGTAATTCTGAAATGCAAGTTGAACGGTGAAATATATCGGATAAACTGTGAGGATCATCAATATTATGATCGCAGGGATCATATATTTGAAAGGATATCCTTTCGGATTTATAAGTGCGTAATCTATAAAGATAAGCAACAAAACGACTATAACACCAAGCGCGTAAGAACCATTTGCCATCAAAAGCGTTATCGCCCAGGCAAGTATTGCATCTATGACCGCAACAGATACCCAAAGAATCGTCTTTTTTAACAAATTAATCCCTCCGTTATAAATGTAAGGCGGGGGTTACCCCGCCTTACAAAGTTTTATTTAGATATCGCTTGCTTTATCTGCTGAACTGCCGTCGTTAAAGCAGCCTGTGAAGATTCCTTACCGCTAACGGCAAGGTTTATAGCGTTGGTCCATGCATTCCATACAGAAGCCATTTGTGGGATGTTTGGCATAGGAGTTGTGTTGCTTAAAGCATCGACAAATCCTTTAAGCCATGGTGCAACTGCTTCGGCCTTGGCAGCAACATCGTAACGCGCTGGAATTCTTGGATCTGCCTGCCAGATTTTGTACATCGTATCCGGTGTATTTATGTAATCCGACATGAATTCCATTGCCTGAATCTGATTAGGAGACTTTGAACTTATCATGAAACCCTGAACACCAACAAATGGTTTGCCGCCGGGTATCGGTGCAACTCCGAAATTGATACCGGCCTGTTGAATAGCAGGTACTTCCCACTCGCCATCTATCAACATGGCAGCCTTGCCAGAGGTGAAGAGATTATCTGCAGTGTTGTTGTCCTCACCCTGCGGTATAATTCCGGAAGTAAACAATTTCACTATGTAATTGAGTCCAGCAACTGCTCCGGAATTGGCAAGTCCTATGTCATTTGGATTGAGAGAGCCATCCGGATTTGTCCCAAACACGTAACCGCCAAAGCCTTGGATAAATGGAGCAGAAAAATATGGATTACCGTACACTCCATATGCAAGGCCGTAAAATCCACCAGCCGTCATTTGCTGTGCCATAGTGAAAAGTTGATCGGGAGTAGTTGGAGGATTTGTGACGTAATCTTTGTTGTAGAACAAACCGAGTACGTCTATGCCGTAAGGAAGCCCGTAAAGTTTTCCACCGTAAGAGAAAGCCTGAAGAGATGAAGGAGCAAATTGTTTGAGTTGATCAGAAGAAAGGAAAGTGATAGGAGTTAAAAGGCCATCTGCCGCAAGTTCACCAACCCAGTCGTTTGCACCAACTATTATATCCGGCCCTTCATTTGCGGCTGCTGCTGTTATGAACTTTGTTCTGATATCACCAAAGTTCATCTCAACAACTTTAACAGGTATACCGTAAACAGCCTGAAATTCGTTACCAAGTTGTGTCAAAATTGGGGCCCTCGTAGAATCTGCCCAGATAAGCAATTGCCCCGGAGTAGCTGCGAATACACTCATCGTCAAAAGTGCAAGGATGACGATGGTAAGCACTACCAAACGTTTCATCTGAATTCCTCCCTTCAAAATATGAATTTAATGTAAATTCGCCTTGACAGGCAATAATATGATACCACTAAAATTGTTTTATTTCAATACATATCAAAGATGAAAACGATTTAGAATCGCTTGATGCCTGTTCTTGCAAAGTGTCGGCAGCGGACTTCGCCTTTCGGCATCTGGTCATCGCTACGCAGCGTTGACCATCTTGCATCATATCTTATACCGCCCACTTTGCCTTTTCCACATCCTATCGGCTGCAACCATATGCCGTACCCTCCACTTCTTACCATTTATCCCCTTTCATTTTTGTTGCAAGTCGATCCTGTGTTAAAATTCCATTGGTGATACATTTGGAAAGATCGAAATTTTGGAATTTCACAAAAGAATATTCACTTATAACGATAGGAGATCTCATAACCGCAATCGGTGTAGTAGCCTTTCTCGTACCTTACAACATAGCGGCAGGAGGGGCAAGTGGTCTTGCGATAATCCTTCATGGTCTTGTACCTTTGATCCAAATCGGTGTATGGATGTACATAATAAACGGAATTTTGATTCTCGTGGCTATTTTGATCCTCGGTATAGATTTCAGTTTCAAAACGATATATTCGACATTTTTACTTTCATTTTTTGTGGATCTTTTCAACAACATATTTCCAATACCGGTTTACAACGGCGGAGATTTGATGCTTGCGACGATCTTCGGATCGATAATAACGGCCTTTGGCATGGCGATAGCCTTTTCGCAAAATGGAAGCACGGGCGGAACGGATATAGTTGCAAAACTTTTCAACAGATTTTTTGCCATACCACTCGGTCAGGGAGTTTTACTTGCAGATGTCACCATAGGTGTACTTTCTGGTTTTCAATATGGTATAAACATAGGAATGTACGCCATCCTTGCCATAGTTTTAAATGGACTTTCAATAGATTTTCTCATGCGCGGTATGGAAATGAACAAACAACTTTTCATAATCTCAGCCAAAAATGACGAAATATCTGATTACATAGTTAAAAAAATGAGCCATGGCGTGACTTACATTCCAACAGTAGGTGCATACACAAATGAGGCGTACAAAATGATAATGGTCGTCATCAAAAGAAGAGAAGTAGCAGAACTTTTGAGCGTTATAAAACGGATAGATCCCAAGGCCTTTGTCATAGTTGAAGACATAGACAAAACTTTTGGAGAAGGGTTTAGCGATATAAGCAAATTGTGAGGTGTAAGATGATATACCAGATATTCGTTGACAGATTTGCAAGTTCAGATCAAAAGTATCACGTTAAATCGTGGGACTTACCGGTCGAAGGTGCGGTAAACGAATTTTACGGTGGAAATCTTCGCGGTGTGATTTCGAAGATCGATCATATAGCCAATCTCGGATCAAGTGCGATTTACATCACGCCTATTTTTGATTCAAGAACATATCACAGATACGATACACTTGACTACTTTAAAATAAATCCTATGGTCGGAGAGGAAAAAGATCTCGAGGAGTTGGTAAGAGTCTTTCATTCAAGAGGGATAAAGGTTTTCCTCGACGGTGTTTTTAATCATGCAAGTTCTGATGCTGAAATAATTTCAAAGATGGGAACAAACAAAAGATGGAGAGGCTTTGGTGAACTAACGGAATTGGATCTTGATAAACCCGATGTTATGGAATTTATCTTAAAGGTTGTAGAATACTGGATGAAAAAAGGCATAGACGGATTTAGAATAGACTGTGCCAACGATGTTGGAATGGGCCATCTTGATCGCATCATGGACAAAATTCACGAATTCGGTGGACAAATGATAGGCGAGGTGATGACTTATGCCAAAGACTGGATGGATCACATGGATGGGGTGATGAACTACTTTTTCAGACAATCAACACTTTCTATCCTAAATGATGAAATTACCATAAACGATTACGTTACCGCTTTGAACTGGATGATTGACGAATATCCTCAAGATAAGTTGCTTAATTCATGGACTATCCTTTCTTCACATGATACGCCAAGACTCTCTTACGTACTTGGCAATGAAAAAAAGGTACGTTTGGCGATAGCAATTCAAAACGCCTTCCCGGGAATTCCCATGGTCTATTACGGTGAAGAAATAGGGATGAACGGCGGGCAGGATCCGTTCAACAGATCTCCTATGAACTGGAAACAAAAAAGCGAAAGATTCGAATTTTATCAGAAAATGAACAATTTAAGAAAAACGTTTGATGTACTTTCAAACGGGAAAGCCAAAATATGGATGGCAGGAGATATTTTGTCTATTTTAAGATATGACGAATGGGAGAAGTTCGTGCTTTTTGTCGCTAACCCTACTGGCATGACAAGCGTTTCAAATGTCATGATACCGTATTCATACGCTTTCGATGGAGTGGAGATGAGGGATATGATCTCAAATCGTGTTGTGAAAATCAGTGCTGGTTCTATTTCAATCGATCTCGAACCGTTTAATTTTGCTTTCTTCGTTCCAAAAGATGACATATCAAACTATTCTTTTTTCAAACACAGATGAAGATCGCAGCCGTAGTCGTAACTTACAACAGGATAAACTGGCTCAAAAAAAACATCGATGCACTTCTGTCTCAAACAAGAGTTCCGGATGAGATAATCGTCGTTGACAATGCAAGTACAGATGGCACATACGATTTTTTGAAAAATTTATCTAAAGTTAAATTCAAAAGGCTTGAAGAAAATATAGGTGGCGCCGGAGGATTTGCGTGTGGCCTGAAATGTGCGATCGATGACGGAGCGGATTGGGTTTGGATGATGGATGATGATGCGCTTCCTTACAAAAATGCTCTCGAGGCACTTGAATGTGCCATTTTAAAAAATCAAAATTCGAACGTAGGCGTTTTTCTCAGCAAATTGACAGATAAAGATAATGCAAAATCGTCAAATAAGACATCATCTGCCCTGACGGGCACTTTTGTGGGTTTTGCGGTAAAAAAAGAAGTCGTCGAAAAAATTGGCTTTCCTGATTCAGAATTCTTCATCTATGCTGACGATTACGATTACTCCATGAGGATAAAAAAGGCTGGATACAAGATGGTAAGAGCCCATTCAAGTTTGATAGAACATAAAGACTGGATAAGGCAAAAGCGTATTTTTCGCTTTCCATTTTCAAAGCCAAATGTGCCTCCATGGAAAACTTATTATCTTTTCAGGAATCCAATTCTTGCAACTAAAAATTTTAAGATAATGAATTTAGGCGTTAAACTTTACCTGTCAATTGACAGATACATATGGTCATACGTTTCTCCAGCATCAAAACCCTATATATTCAGAGGATTCAAAGATGGTTTACATGATGTGAAAGGCAAAAAAATAGATCCTAAAAAGCCATTACTTTCTTGAAATTTGACCTATCGCGACGAAATGGGCAGCAGTGCTTTTGGGAATAAATCTGAGTGCGAAAGCCGTCATCTTGTTTACAAAACCCGGCAAGACGATTAATTTACCTTTTTTCAAGCCCTTATAACCCATCAGCGCCACTTTTTGTACGCTCATGCTTTTTATGCTGAAAGTTTCTGCGCTCGTAAGACCTATACGTTTTTGAAAATTTGTGTCAGTTGGTCCAGGGCACAGAGCCGTCACAGAAACGCCTGTACCTTTCAACTCCTCGTTGAGCGCGACCGAAAATGACAAAACGTAGGCTTTTGTAGAATAATAAACGTTCATGTAAGGTCCCGGCGGAAAGGCCGCAAGGGAAGCAACGTTGAGCACCTTACCTTTACCGTTTTTGATCATCGGCGGCACCAGAAGCCATGTCAAGTGTGTAAGTGCCGTAACGTTAACTTGTATCATATCAAGAGATGTTTTCAAATCGGTTTTTATAAAAGCGCCATAACTCCCGAAGCCAGCATCGTTGACAAGTACATCAACATTCAATTCCATCCTTTTCAACTCATCAAAAATCTCATTAGGAGCGGAAGATATTGAAAGATCTTTTGGAATGATAAAAGCAGATATTCCGAATTTATCTGACAGATCTTTCGAAATTTTTCTCAATTCAGATTCATTTCTCGCCACGAGCACCAAATTCCGTCCCTCTTTTGCGAATAATTGCGCAAGTTCCTTCCCTATACCGCTTGATGCACCAGTTATAAGCACAACGTCTTTCATCGTCTCTCTCCTTAGTTCAATATCTAAAAAATTATAACATATACTAAATCTCTTTTAAAAGTGAAATGAATGAACAGCACGTAGCACGTGGCGGAAAGAGAGTAGTGATTAGTGATTAGTGAGCAATGAGCAGTAAATGGCGAATGCCGGAGCCAACGATATTTCATATTTAAAGTTGATCAAGTATGAGATTCCCAATCAAGTTGGGAATGACATTACGGATAAGTTCCAATGCGATTCCGGTTCTTCGACCGGAATGACAGAATACTTGAAGTGAACGTTAGAGTCTTGTTTTTAGGCTCGCAGGCCGGAATGACAAAAGGCTTGAGGATGAAGGAACTGAATATCACAGGCACGATTAGGGGCGAAATTGCCCTTAACTTTTTCGTGCAAGAATTCTCCCCTCCCCTCAAGTAGTGGAATACGTCACAGATCCGAACTTCTAAAATGAAAGTATTGAAGTACGAAGAGGCCAGCGGCGATGACAAGCAAAATTGAAAAGGTAAGCGCACCGAAAGATTGTTTGGTAAGCACGTCTTGTCCGCCCATATACTGAAAAAAGTCAAGAAATTTAGTTTGTTCGAAAGCACCTGCGGTCAGAAATCCGGCAAATATTACTATGTCGAGCAGTATAGGTTTTGCCTGACTTGAAAAAAGCATTGATGTATATGCACCTATCTGATAAAAAAGTACAGCACCGGCAACTGCTCTTGCAGTCCATATCGCAACCATGGTACCTGAAAGGTTATATCCCATTGCCAATGAAAGAAAATAATAAAAGAATCCGCCTATAATCACAATCGCTGCTGTCCATATGTAACCTGCAAAAACTTTAGATGAAAATATTTCCCATCTTGTCATTCTTCCGGCCATGATATAAAAGGTTTTGTGTTCTTTGTCTTTTGAAAACAGAGAAAAACTCATCACAATTGCAACAATTATCGAAAGAAAATTGTAATTTGCGCCATACCATTCCGCATATGAGTAAAAGTTGTAATTGGATAAGATGGCGTTGAGACCCTGCTGACCAATAGGATTATTTTTTAAATTTTGCTGAACTTCGGGAGATCCAAAGATACCCGTCACAAAGTTATGACTTAAGACGGGAACAAGAGAAAGCGCAATTAAAACGGCAATAAGCACTATCGCTCTCGTCAAGTTTAATTTGAATTCAACTAATGTCATTTGATCTCATCCTTTCTTACGAGGTCAAGAAAAGCTTTTGAAAGATTTTCTCCGTTGGCCCCTTTAAAGTCTGCCATCGTACCCGTATAAAGAATCGTTCCGTTTTTAAGGATCAAAAGATGATCGCAAACTTCCTCAACTTCTGAGAGTATTTGCGAAGAATAAATTATCGTCTTACCTTCTTTTGCGATATCTTTAACAAGTTCAAGTACTTCTGCTCTTACAACAGGATCGAGCCCTAACGTTGGCTCATCAAGCAGGTAAAGTTTGACATCCTGCGAAAGGGCAAGTGCAAGGTAAAGTTTGGTCTTATTTCCCTGGGATAGGGCTTTTATTTTTCTTTGATAAGTCAAATCCAATCTTTTACAAATTTCATCAAATTTTTCTTCAGAAAAATTAGGCGCAAAAGCCGAAAAATAATCCCTCATTTTTGACACTTTCATCCAATCGTAAAGATTTTTCTCTTCCGGAACAAAAGAAATTTCTTTGTTTCCATCCGGAAAAGGAACTTTATCCATCACACTTACAGTCCCATCAGTTTGTCTTATCAAACCCATTATTATCTTCAAAGTTGTGGTTTTACCGGCACCATTTGGGCCGAGAATCGCGAAGATACTTCCTGTCGAAACTTCAAAAGATATCCCATTTAAAGCCCTTACATCCCCGGAATAAACCTTCTTCACGTTATCAAATTTGACTGTCGTACTCATTTAAGCCCTCCTATGGTAAAATACTTAAAGTAATAAAGATTAATATACTAAATCTCTTTTAAAAGTGAAATGAATGAACAGCACGTATTTGCTGTCACGAAAGGCGAATGCCTGAGCCAACGATATTTCATATTTAAAGTTGATCAAGTATAACATAAAAAAGAGAACATGAGGGAAAAACTTCGTGGAAGAAAGAACACAAAAAAGTTTAAAGGCAGTTAAAATTGGAATTTACGGCAACGCTGTCCTTGCGGTTTTTAAAATACTCCTCGGAATTGTAAGTGGATCCATCGCCTTGATAAGTGATGGCGTGGACACGACTATGGATGTAGCAAAATCGATCCTTGTTTATCAGGGTATAAGAGTTGCAGGCCGTCCGCCAGATACGGAACATCCTTACGGGCATGGAAGAGCCGAGACGATAGTTGCAAACATAGTGGGCATTTCAGTTATCTTTGCGGGCTTTCTGATAGTTCAGGAATCTTTTGTAGATTTCGGTCATCATAATGTCATCGCCTTGATAATGATCGTCGGAGCCTCTGTCAGTATCGTTGGAAAATTTTTTCTTTCATATTACATGTTCAGGATGGGCAAAAGATTTTCAAATCAGGCCGTTATCGCGGATGCGAAAGATTACATGAGCGATGTTTTCGCTTCAGTCGCCGTTCTCGTGGGTGGTGTGCTTGTGTTGCTAACCGGAATGACGATCTTCGATCCAATTGCATCGATAGCCGTTGCAGTTTTGATCGTATGGATGGGTATAGACGTCATAAAAGCGGGTATTCCGGAGTTGATGGAGAAACAAGATCCAAAAATGACGGCGGTAATAGAAAAGATCGTCAAACAACAGGAATACGTCTTCAACCCTCATCTTATCAGAGTCAGAAAACTTGGATCGTATTACATAGTGGATATGCACGTTGAGATTCCCGGGAAAATGCGCCTTCAACATGTTCACAGCATAATGACCTCTATTGAAGACGAAATAAAAAAGGATTTGCCGGATGTAAAAGAAGTTACGATCCACGCAGAACCGATTGGTGGTGGAGAAGACGAATGGCCGGATATAAAAGAGTGATGTGAATGGAAGAAGATCTGAAAAAAAGAACGAGACATGTTATCATAGCATTTTCACTTGTCGCAGCAGTTTTTGTCTTTGGCGTTTTCGGTTACATGATAATAGAAAAATGGGACATCGTCGATGCACTTTTCATGACGGCGATGACTTTATCGACCGTTGGTTACGGTCTTCCAAAACCGTTGGACTACAACGGTTATTTGTTCACAACGATTTTGATCGTCATAGGAATATCGACATACCTCTACGCCATAGGAGTTGTTACCTCCTTTCTTTTAGATGGCGATCTGAGAAAATACATGAGATTAAGAAGGATGATGAAGATGATAGACAAAATGGAAGGTCATTGTATAGTAATGGGTGGAAGTGAAATAGGAAAGTATGTCATAAAACAGCTTGCCATGAGAAAACATCCTCTTGTTTTTGCCACACCTACTCCGACAAGAGTGGATGAAGTGAAAGCGATTATAAAAGATATCGTAAAAGAAGGCGATTTTTTGTACGTCGTGGGAGATGCCATGGATGAACAAACGCTTACCAAAGCGGGCATAAGCAAAGCATCCACGCTGGTTGTAACGTTATCAGACGATTCTTTGAACGTTTATGTTTCTTTGATGGCGAGAAATATGAATAAAAGCCTTAAAATAATAAGCGAAGCCGACAACGTAACGGCCATAAAGCGGTTAAGATACGCGGGAGTGGATAACGTACTTTCCGCAACGGAAATAGTCGGATCGAGAATGGCTTCTCTTGTGCTAAATCCGGCACTTCAATCTTTCATGGATATAATTCATCAATCGAACAACATTCATCTTAAGATGGAAGAAATACTTGTCAACGTAAGAAGTAACCTCGTCGGCAAAACGTTGAACGACTCGAATATAAGAAAAGAAACAGGATTACTCATCGTGGCAATACAAAATGGTACAGATTTCAAATTCAACCCGGATCCTTCAACCGTTATAAATGCCGGAGATATACTGGTTGTAATAGAGAGCGACGAAAGTCAATCAAAAAAATTAAGAGAAATGGCAGAAAAATGATCAAAAACGTCCGTCTTCTCCGACTAAAACGAACTTAATCCCAACCTTCTCACACGCACCATCGAGTTTCGGATCGTTTCCCATCATGGTGCAATTTTGAGGATCAACCTTTATCTTTTCACATATCTCAAGAAAATATTTTGGGTTAGGCTTGAGATAATGAGAATTTTCCATGAAAGTCACAAGCGCAAAATCGTCATCGTCAAGGCCCGCCCATTTCATCCTCTCTTTTATCGCTATTTCCGGAAAGATCGGATTTGTTGCAAGCACTTTCACTCCAGACAGGGCACGCATGTGATTTATCAGGCGATTGTTTGGCTTTGTAAGTGGTTTAAGCAACCTAAAATTGTTAGAATAGAAAACATCAAACCTTTTCTCGAATTCCAGAGCTTTTTTGCCAAATTTTTGAGATATCTTTTCCATGAACCTCTGATAATTATTCTCATCTCCGCCGTCAAAGATCATGTTCTCTATGATTTCTTGTATCGCATCTATGAGTGCTTTTGGATTAACCACATCTTTGAATTCCTGACCGACGAGTTCAAAATACCTGTTGTAAAAAATTTCTTCGTCGGATAAGAGCAAAGTACCATCAAGATCAAAAAGAAAGGCTTTCATTTCAATACCTCTGAAAGAATAGATTTTATTTTTTCAATTTCGATTTTTCCATTCCATCCACCTTGTGCCATATCAGAACGTCCTCCACCTTTTCCACCGAATGTTTTTGAAACGATCGATGCCACATCATTTGCCTTTCCATTTGTCGATTTGACTATCATTGTGACTTTTTCACCGTTTTCTTGAATCAGGATCACTGGACCGGTCGAAAATGTTTTAACGGCATCATCCGCAATGTCTCTCAAATCCGCGGGATCGAGATCGTGCGTTTGGAAAACAAGAAATTTTTTGTTGTTAGAAGTGGCGTGTGCTATCTCCTTTTTCAATTCTTCAAGGATGATTTTTTTTCTGAGGTTTTTATTTTCCGATCTCAGTGCTTGATTCTCCTCTATGACGATCTTTACCTTCTGATCCACTTCATCCTGAGTACACTGAAGATTTTTTGAAATCTCTGAAAGTGTACTTTTGTAGGCGGACAGTAATTCGATTGTGTTCAATCCAGTTATAGATTCTATTCTTCTGATTCCGGAAGATATCGCCCTTTCGCTTAAAATGAAGAATCCGCCTATCTGACCGACATTTGAAACGTGAGTACCGCCACACAATTCTTTGCTGAAGTTATCGACAATCACGACTCTAACTTCATCACCATATTTTTCTCCAAAGAGTGCCATTGCGCCCATTTTTTTGGCCTCTTCAAGAGACATTACCTTGACTTGAACAGGCGTCGCCTTTAAAATTTCAGAATTGACAAGCATAGTGATCTTACCGACTTCTTCATCTGTAAGTGAAGCATTGTGAGTAAAATCGAACCTTAGCCTATCGGGACCAACGTAGGATCCCGCTTGCCTCGCATGATCTCCAAGTACTTTTTGAAGTGCTGCCTGAAGTAAATGTGTGGCCGTGTGATTTCTCGCTATGGCCATTCTTTTGTCGAAATCAACCGTCAGATCAACTTCCATTCCAACTCGCAAAGTTCCGCTGTTAACCTTTACCTTATGCAAATGGAGTGTGCTTCTTTTGTAAGTATCCGTGACGGTCGCACTTCCATCTTTGAATTCACATCTGCCGGAATCCCCAACCTGTCCTCCCATTTCAGCGTAAAAAGGAGTTTTATCGAAGATAACCTCGGCTTCGTTTCCTGCCGTTACACTGCCAACTTCTTCTCCATTTGAAATCATGGCGATGACTTTTGAAAAAGATTTAAGATTTTCATATCCAACGAATTCAGTTTTAACATTTGAAAGAGATTCGTAAATGCTATCCACAAAAGACTGAAGGCCAAGATTTTCTCTCGATCTTCTCTTTTGATCTTCCATAAGTTTGCTAAAGCCATCAACATCAACGGTGGCCTTTTTTTCATACGCCATATCGAGCAAGATGTCCAGGGGCATACCGTAAGTGTCATAAAGTTTGAACGCATCCTCACCTGATATTTTTGAAGAATTAGAAAGTATTTTCTCAACAAGCGCAAGACCTTGATCAAGAGTTTTCAAAAATCTTTCCTCTTCGAATTTTATGGTTTCCATGATAAAATCTTTTCTCATCCCGATTTCGGGATATCTTTTGCCCATTACATTCTCCACAACGGGTACATATCTGTAAAGAAAAGTATCACGGGCACCTATGGATTTTCCGTACCTTACAGCCCTTCTTATCAAGCGCCTGAGCACATATCCGCGTTCCGTGTTTGAAGGAGAGACACCGTCGGCTATCAAAAAAGTCGCAGATCTTGCGTGATCCGCTATTATTCTCATAGATATGTCTGTGCCATTATCTCTGCCGTATTTCACAGAAAATTCTTCCTCAGATTTATGGATCAAAGGCATGAAAAGATCCGTTTCAAAATTGCTTCTGACTCCCTGCAAAACGGAAGCAATTCTTTCAAGGCCCATCCCTGTATCTATGTTCTTCCTTTTCAATTCTCCGAGGTTTCCATTTTCATCCTGATAAAGACCTGTAAAAACAAGATTCCATATTTCTAAAAATCTGTTGCAGTTGCATTCCGGCGTGCACTTATCCGGATCGGGACATTCTTTGACAGGAATTCTAAGATCGTAAAATATCTCCGAATCAGGTCCACAGGGGCCACTTGGCCCGACCGGCCCCCAGAAATTATCCTCTCTTCCCATTCTGACTATTTTTTTTGGATCAAGACCTATGATTTTTGTCCATATATCGAAGGCTTCATCATCATCTTTGTATATCGATACCCAAAGTCTATCCTCGGGAATTTCAAGGTTGGTAGTTAAAAATTCCCAAGCATACTCTATCGCCTCTTTTTTGAAATAATCGCCAAAAGAAAAATTTCCAAGCATCTCGAAAAATGTGTGATGTCTCGGAGTTCGCCCAACATTCTCTATGTCATTCGTTCTTATACATTTTTGAACGGTTGCAACTCTTGAATATTTTGGATCCTCAAGACCCCAGAAAATCTTTTTAAAAGGTACCATCCCAGCAACGGTGAAAAGCAATTGTGGATCATCAGGTATAAGAGAAATACTTGGAAGGATTTCGTGCCCTTTTGATTTGAAAAATTCAAGAAATTCACTTCTTATCTGCTCAGCAGATAAATTTTTCAAGATTAATGCTCCCTTCTATGAAATTTTCCGTTTCATCAAATTATACTTGATCAACTTTAAATATGAAATATCGTTGGCTCCGGCATTCGCCTTTCGGTGTCTGTCCTCGCTGCGCTGCGAAGGCCACCTCGAGGCATCATGCCCTGCGCCGAACGCAAATGTTCATTTCACTTTTAAAAGGGATTTAATATATAAAACAAAATTTAACCGAAATTGAAAACTTTGTTGTTAATGATTTCACAAATAAAAAACTTAACTTTTATTTTTTGTGTTAAAATAAAAGTGGGTGAAACGAATGGGTACACTTTACTTAAAATACAGGCCTAAAAATTTTGAAGAGATTTTAGGACAGGATCATGTGAAATTGTTGCTTTCCAATGCGGTTAAAAGCGGAAAAGTTTCACACTCCTACCTTTTCAGTGGCCCACGTGGAACGGGGAAAACTTCGGTTGCAAGGATTCTTGCCAAAAGTGTGAATTGTGATCATCCTGTTAATGGCTACGATCCATGTAATGTGTGTGATTCGTGTGTTGAAATAGACATGGGAAGAACTCTTGACGTGATAGAAATGGACGCCGCTTCGAATAGAGGTATAGATGAGATAAGATCGATAAGAGATCGTGTTTTTTACATGCCTTCAAAACTCAAATACAAAGTTTACATAATAGATGAAGTTCATATGCTTACGAGAGAGGCATTCAACGCGCTTTTAAAAACGCTTGAAGAACCTCCAGAAAAAACAATTTTCATACTTGCAACAACGGAAATTCAAAAGGTACCTGAAACAATCATATCAAGATGTCAGGTGCTCGAATTCAGAAGAATATCACCAAATATCATACGTTCAAAACTTGAAGATGTTTGCAAAACGGAAAATATTGAATACGAGGTCGCAGCCTTGGATCATATTTCAAAAGAGGCAGCAGGTGGAATGAGAGATGCCTTAAGCATGTTAGAAGAAATTGCGAGGTTTTCAAACGAAAAAATAACGTTGGCGGATACTTTTTCTGTGCTTGGTGATAGTCCGATAGAAACAGTTGAAAGTTACGTCACATCAATTCTTGATGGTAACGTTGACGCTTTAATCCATGTCGTTGATTCAATAAAAAATCAGGGAACGGACGTCATGAATTTTCTCAGAAGTGTGGTAGAATATTCTTCAGACAGGATAAAAGATGATGGCTTGATTTCAATCGGAAAATTTGCAGGAGATCTTGTTCAAATTTTAAGGTATGAAGAAAAGCAATTCGATCTTTTCAAGGTAATGAGTGCCTTTGAGGCTTTAAAATACAAAAAAATTTCTTCAGAAAATGTTCGGCCTTTAGCAGATCAGGTCAGACAGGTTGAAAAAGTTGATCAAGAAATAAAGACTGATATAAAGACTGATGTCGAAAGGCTAATTCAGCTTTATGCGAAGAAAGATCTTTCCGTTTACGTTGCGCTTTCTGAGGCAGATTTGAAAGACATGGGAGATAGAATACTTGTAGTCTCTTATACTTTATTGCAGAACGAAATTCTGAAGGAAAAAGATAAGATGATAACCGATGATTTCAAAAGTTTAACTTCAAGAGATGTGAAATTTGTTTTTGCGTATTCCAAGATTCCGATAGATTCAATGAACGATAAACTTAGAGATCCCATCATAAAAATGCTGAGTTTATTTGGTGGAAAGATTCTTCCAGAAGGAGGAGAGTAATGGCAAAAAATTTCGGTTTTGGTGGAAACATGGGAAACATAATGAAACAAGCACAGGAAATGCAGAAAAGAATAACTCAAGTTCAAGAAAACCTTAAAAATATAGAGGTAAGTGCAACGGTCGGTGGCGGAGCGGTAACGCTAAAGGGTAATTGCGATTATGAAGTGAAGGAGATAAACATTTCGAACGATTTGCTCGGTGATCCGGAAATGCTTAAAGACCTTCTCATAAGTGCTTTCAACGAATTCGTGAATTTGGCGAAAGCGCGTTCAAATGAAGAGATGGAAAAAGCCACTGGTGGCATGAAAATACCTGGATTTTAAAAGTTCAACAAATCAAGGAGGTTGTTAAAATGTCAGAAGTAAAAGTTGGAATTAACGGGTTTGGAAGGATCGGAAGACAAATTCTTCGTGTTATTCTTGAGCAGAAAAGACCCATCAATGTCGTTGCGGTGAACGATATAACGGATACAAAAACACTGGCGCATCTTTTCAAGTACGATTCAAATTATGGAACATACAAGGGTACCGTATCTTACACAGATACATCTATAATTATTGACGGTAAAGATATAAAGGTTTTCGCGGAAAAGGATCCAGCCAAACTTCCATGGAAGGCGCTTGGTGTGAGACTTGCGGTTGAATCTACCGGACTTTTCACGAGCAAAGATAAGGCAATGGCCCATGTTCAAGCGGGTGCTGAAAAGGTCATAATTTCAGCTCCAGCAGATGGAGCAGATTCTACTATAAATCCTCACGTCAACGATGAAGCACTGAAGAAAAGCCATGTTGTAATATCGACGGGATCTTGTACAACCAATTCTCTTTCTCCTCTTGTAAAAGTGCTTGAAGATAACTTTGGAATCGTCAAAGGATTCATGACAACCGTTCATGGTTACACGAATGATCAGAGAATCCTTGATCTTCCACACAAAGATCTCAGACGTGCAAGGGCTGCCGCAATGAACACGATACCAACGACGACAGGTGCGGCAAAGGCCATTCATCTTGTTGTACCATCTGTTAAGGGAAAATTGGATGGTATGGCTTTGAGGGTACCGGTTTCGACAGGTTCAATAACCGATCTCAAGGTTATACTTAAGAGGCCAACAACTGTTGAAGAGGTCAACGCTGCATTCAAAAAGGCGGCAGAAGGTCCGATGGGTGCGGCTTTACTCTACTGCACAGATGAAATAGTGTCGAGAGATATAATAGGTGAAACACATTCGTGTGTGTATGACTCGCTTCTGACAAAAGTTAACGGAGAACTCGTAAATGTCTTTGGGTGGTACGATAACGAATATGGATACACAAACAGGGCCGTCGATTTGATAGAAATGGTTCAGAAACTTCTTTGATGGTGGTTTTTATGGGCAAATTAACGATAAGGGATGTTGATCTGAAGAATAAACGTGTCTTGATGCGTGTTGATTTCAACGTTCCAATTGAAAAAGGTGTCATAACGGATGACACCCGAATAAAAGCGGAGTTGCCAACAATCCAGTACGTTATCGATAAGGGCGGGAAAGTTATATTACTTTCCCACCTTGGTAGGCCAAAAGGAGGGCCAGATCCACAATTTTCCCTTGAACCTGTGGCAAAAAGACTTGAAGAATTGCTTGGAAAAAAAGTAACATTTTGTCATGACACAATAGGATCAAGGGCCGAAGGCCTTGTCAATTCCATGAAATCCGGTGATGTGGTGCTTATGGAAAACACAAGGTTTTTCCCGGGCGAAGAGAAAAACGATCCTGAACTTTCGAAATCTTTTGCCAAATTGGGAGACATTCACGTCAACGATGCTTTCGGAACTGCTCACAGGGCTCACGCTTCGAACGTCGGGGTTGCACAATATCTGCCGTCTGTTGCGGGTTTTTTGATGGAAAAAGAGATCAACATGCTTTCAAAAGTCACCTATTCTCCTGAAAAACCTTATGTTGTCATACTTGGTGGCGCAAAAGTGTCAGACAAAATAGGCGTCATAGATAATTTACTTAAAAAAGCAGATAAAATTCTAATAGGTGGAGCCATGATGTTCACATTCTTGAAAGCTCAAGGTTATAAGATCGGCGCTTCGAAATGTGAAGATGATAAACTCGACGTTGCAAAAGAAATTCTTTCAAATGCAAAGCAGGCAAAAGTTGATTTTGTGCTTCCTCTTGATGTAATCTGCGCAAAAGAGCTGAAAAGCGGAACTGAAAAGAAAACGCTTAATTTATCTGACGGCATTCCGAATGGATGGATGGGACTTGACATAGGGCCTAAAACGATTGAACTTTTCAAATCGAAATTGAGTGGTGCAAAGACTGTCGTATGGAATGGTCCGATGGGTGTTTTCGAAATAGACGATTTTGCCAATGGTACCAAAGCAATAGCAGAAGCGCTTGCAGAAATGAAGAACGCGACTACCGTCGTCGGCGGCGGAGACAGCGCCTCTGCGATGGACAAATTTGGCCTTTCTGAAAAAGTTTCTCACGTTTCGACGGGTGGCGGAGCATCTCTTGAATTTTTGGAGGGAAAAGCATTACCCGGAATTGCTTCAATTTCAGACGCAAAAAAAAACGTCCGCTGATAGTAGCTGGTAACTGGAAGATGAACAAGGTGCCGTCTGAGGCACGTGTTTTTGCAAGAGAATTGCTTAAAAACTTAAAATTAAACGGAGACACGAAAGTATGGGTTTTCCCACCTTTTGTGTCTCTTTCCGTTGTAAAAGAGATTTTTACAGGATCTGAATTTGTGACCGGCGCTCAAAACGTACATTCTCAAAGATCAGGTGCTTTTACAGGTGAAATAAGCGTTCCAATGCTTAAAGACATGGGTATCGATCATGTTATAATAGGTCATTCGGAAAGAAGACATGTATTCGGAGAAACAGATCAATTCATAAACGAAAAGGTTAAAACTGCACTTTCAGAAGGAATGACAGTTATTTTGTGCATAGGTGAAACTCTTGACGAAAGAAAAAATGGCAAGACCTTTGACGTTTTAAAAGATCAACTTGCCAAAGACCTTGAAGATGTTAAAGTCGAAGATCCTGATAAACTTGTGATAGCCTACGAACCTGTTTGGGCAATAGGAACTGGAGTCGTTGCCCAGCCTTATCAGGCCGAAGAAGCGATGGCTTACGTGAGAAAAACACTTGGTGAAATGTATTCAAAGGAGATCGCGGATAGTATGTCTTGTCTCTATGGTGGAAGTATGAACAAAGAAAATTGTCAGGAACTTTTCCTGCTTCCGGATGTTGATGGAGGACTTATAGGAGGAGCTTCTCTTAAGTTAGAGGAATTCGTTGAGATTCACAAAACGGCTTCAAAGTTCTGTTGAGGTGATCCGCGAATGGATCACCTTTGGAGGAAATGAATTGTGAATGATTTGTTGACATACGCCTTGGTAGGATTGGCAATCATCGCCGGCTTGATTTTGGGGTGGTTTTACATGCAAACCTATACCGTCTCAGGCTACGTAATGAATTTTAACGGACAACCGATAAATAATGCCGAAATAGTTTTCGGTGGTAATTATTCTTCTGTTTACACGAATGATCAAGGTTACTGGGTAAAAAGTGGACTTAAGGGTAAAGTCGTGGTAGGTGTTGTCATGACCGGATGGAGATTTACACCGCCCATTACAGTCAATGAAAACCGAAGTAACGTTGATTTTTTTGGAATTCAACAAAGGGTAATGACGATTTTTCCTGTTGGCCAAAAGCCAAGAGATATTTTGATAGATCCTCAAAACGGTAAAGGATATGTAACCGTCTCGGGAGAAAATTCCGTCGATGTTTTCGATCTCAACAACTACAACATTTTATCCAAGATAAGTGTCGGAATGACTCCATGGGGAATAGTGCTTGATAAAAACAACGGAAAGATATACGTTTCAAATTTTGGCGGAAACACAATCACCGTTATCGATGAAAAAAGTGATAAAGTTGTATCAAACATAAAGGTTGGCAATGAACCATTAGGAATAGCGATTGATGAAAAAACAGATATGATATACGTTGCAAATAACCTTGATAACACTGTAAGCGTTATAGATGGAAAGACAAACAAGGTTTTGGAAACTGTAAATGTTGGGCGAAGTCCTTCAGATATTGTCGTGAATGAAAAGGATAATATCATCTACATAACAAATTCAGGAAATGACACGGTAAGTGTCTTGAATGGCGCAACAAGCATGGTGATGAATACCCTAAAAGTGGGAATGAATCCCGCTGCCATAACCATAAACCCTGAGAATGGTATGGTTTATGTGTTGAACATCTATGAGGGAACGATAAGCGTCATAGATGGATTTAATGTCATAAAAACCATAGATCTTAAAAAAGGTGTTGATAACATAGCCTTCGATCCATTGGTAAATGCGATCTACGTTACTGATTCAAATGACAATGCTTTGATCTTCATAAATGCCCAGACTGGGTCGATCGTCAAGAAACTATCCGTTGGAACGAAGCCTTTTGGAATCGCAATAGGTCCCAACGATGAGATATACATTTCAAATTATGGAAATAGTACTATTAGCGTTATAAATTGATATAAATCATGAAAAGAGGCGGATTTAATGCTTGATATAAAATTGATACGTGATGATCCTGAAAAGGTAAAAATGCTCCTTGGGCGAAGAGGTGTTGGCGAATCTGAAATCGATAATATTTTGAAAATCGATGAAGAAATGAGAAAAACACTTACAAATCTTAATTCATTGCGTGCGGAGAGAAATTCCATATCCAAAGAAATCGCAAAACTTAAATCTGCGAAGGATGAGAATGGAGTTAATCGCATTCTTGAACGGGGGAAATCACTTTCAGATGAGATAAAGGTTGAAGAAGACAAACTTTCAGAACTTCAATCTAAACTCAGTGAGTCCATGCTTTTTATCCCCAACATTCCTTACGAGAAAGTTCCATTTGGAAAAGACGAGCGTGATAACGTTGAGATAAGGAGATGGGGAGAGCAGACGAAATTCAATTTTGCGCCTCAAGCTCATTGGGATCTTGGACCTAAAAGAGGATTGATGGACTTTGAAAGGGCTTCTAAAATCTCCGGATCTCGTTTTACGATATTAAGAGGCGATGCCGCTTTGATGGAAAGAGCCCTTGTTTCATTCATGATAGATCTTCACACTTCAAAACATGGCTACACCGAAATTCTTCCGCCTCATCTTGTTTTAAGACAGACTATGGTCAATACCGGTAAACTTCCAAAATTTGAGGAAGAATCTTATTCGACAACACTTGACGATCTTTTCCTGATACCGACTGCCGAAGTGCCTTTATCCGCAATGCACGAAGATGAAATAATAGATGAAAGGGATCTGCCACTCAAATACGTTGCATATACCCCATGTTACAGAAGGGAAGCGGGAAGTTACGGCAAAGACGTAAGAGGAATGGTAAGGCAACACCAATTTGATAAGGTTGAACTTGTCAAATATACAAAACCTGAAGATTCTTACGACGAACTTGAAAGTTTAACTCATGATGCCGAAGAAGTGCTTCAATATCTTGAACTTCCTTACAGGGTCATTGAACTTTGTACTGGAGACATAGGTTTTGTGTCATCAAGAACTTACGATATAGAAGTATGGCTACCATCTTACAACGACTACAAAGAAATATCTTCATGCAGCAATGTCACTGATTTTCAGGCAAGGCGTTCTAACGTCAGAATAAGACGTGCCGGTGGTGATCTTGAATTTGTGCACACACTCAATGGTTCCGGACTTGCAGTGGGTAGAACTCTGGTCGCGATCTTTGAAAATTATCAGAAAAAAGATGGGAAAATAGAGGTTCCAAAAGTGTTAAGGTCATATATGGGAGGAAAAACGGAGATATAGGTGTCAGAAATATTTTTTGGAGAAATAAAAGATAAGATCGTTGAGTTTGATGATCATGAAGTAAATCATATGAAAGTTATGAGAATTAAAATTGGTGCTCAAATTTTATTCACCGATGGAAAAGGTAAACTCTTTCGTGGCAAAGTGCTCGAAAAAGGTCTGGCAAGTGTTGAAGATGTTGTAGAGATCAGATCATCACAAAAAATAAGGATTCACGTTATGCTTTCTCCGATTAAATGGGAAAGAATGCGTTTTATCGCTGAGAAGGCGACAGAACTGGAAACTTCAACCATTGTACTTTCAAACATGGACAGAACCACGAGGAAAGAATCGGAGTCAAAATTAAAGAAGGTATCAATGGTTGTAAGAGATGCCGTCAAGCAGAGTGGAAACCTTTATATGCCAAAAGTGATGGATCTTAGTGAGTTTGAATTTCCCAAAAATGCTTGCAAGGTCCTCTTCGATCTTGATACCGATAAAAGATTCAAAGATATAAAAGATGCTGATGATTTTGTGCTACTTTTTGGTCCAGAAGGCGGATTCACAGAGAGGGAAAAGGAGAAATACGATTCCATGGGTTTTGAAAGGGTAAAACTCACAGATAGAACTTTGAGAGTTGAAACTGCAGTGATAGTTGCTTTAGGTGGAATAAGAATTTTAAAGGGGGTGCTATTGTGATGTACAGTTACACATACCTTGAAAAAGAAATTTCAAAATCTTACAGAGACAGGTTAAACGAATCAAAGAAGCCTTCTGAAGTTCAAGAAATATTTTCCAAGAGTATATTGACTTTGCTTTCAAAAATAACTGAAGAACTTGGGAAATATGAAGTCAGTGATTTGAAACTCATTCCACTTGGTAAGCAGAAATATGAGATGTCAGAAAAAATGAAAAAGGATCCTCGTCTCGCCTACCTCATGAAAGAGAGTGATTTACCAGCCATAATTGAAAGAATGGCCAAAGATGCGGCCAACAGATATTTAAAACTTGTTAACGATGATGATAAAACAGGTACTTTCAACCTTTCACGCAAGCGTACAAAACAGATTTGAAAAAAGAGAGCCGTTCAGGCTCTCTTTTGACAGTTAGATCTTTCAAATTCTTTTTTTATGTTGATCTCAAGTTCAAAAAGATCTATTTTTTTGTGTTGACTGAAAATTTCAAATGCTGCTTTGATTATTAAAAGCCTTGGGTATTTCAAAAGCAAAATTTTTATGGGATCAACACGGCCTTCACTGCTTTCAAAATGCATCCGTTTCACCCCTTTATTCACTTGACTTTCATGGGCAAATGTTTTATAATGACTAATGTTCCCGGGCTCATAGCTCAGCAGGTAGAGCTCCCGGCCCATAACCGGGCGGTCGATGGTTCGAATCCACCTGAGCCCACCAAAGTAAAAAAAATGTTACACATATAAAACTATATCACTTTTTAACATTGTTGTCAAGTAAACAAATCCCTGAGAAAAAACAGGGATTTAATTGTGGAGAGATGGCCGAGTGGTCAAAGGCGTACGCCTGGAGAGCGTATGAGCTTAATAGGCTCCGTGGGTTCAAATCCCACTCTCTCCGCCAGTTGTAGTTGTTAATTTTTACGATCCGGCATGCGCATCGATACCTGTGCGAGCCGGAATTGTTTTTCTGCTCACTGTTTTTTGAAATAAACAAAATTTGTGGTAAAATCTTTTGAGACACATGATCCGGGTATCAAGATGGCAAAGGCCACACCTTGGATGAGTGGATTTTTTGAGAAAAAGGAGGTGTTAAGATGTATGCCATACTCGAAATTGGGGGTAAGCAGTACAAGCTCTCAGAGGGTGAATCTTTTAAAACGGAACTTGTTAAAGGGGTCAAAGCGGGAGAACAAATAGTAATTGATAAAATTCTTGCTGTAAAAAATGATAAAGATTTAAAAGTCGGATCTCCTTATCTTGAAGGCGCAAAGGTAAAGGCAACTCTTTTGGAAAATGGCAGATACAAGAAAGTCATAACTGTCAAGTTCAGAAGGAGAAGAGGATACCATCGCGTTAAGAATCACAGACAGTGGTATTCTATGCTTAAAGTTGATAAGATTGAAGCATGACGCACTGTGAATTTTTGATCGGTAAAGGTATTTTTCACGGATTCAAAATAACAGGTCATGTTGGTTTTGATGTTAAAGGGAAAGATGTTGTTTGTGCTGCGATAAGTGCTGTGTCTCAATCGACGTTGATAGGTTTGAATGAAGTGATGAAAGTCGATCTCAACTACGAAATAAAAGATGGTTTGATAAGATGTGATTTGAAGGATAACAATGAATGCGCCCAGTTTATGATGAAAACTTTGTATCAAACACTTGTCCAGATTTCAAAACAATATCCCCGAAATGTATCGATCTCTGAAGTGGAGGTTTAAAAATGAAAATAGAAATTCAACTTTTTGCCACTAAAAGTACTGGCGTGGGAAAAAATGGAAGAGACAGCAACCCTAAATATCTTGGGACAAAAGTTGGAGATGGCCAGATTGTCAAAGGCGGAAATATAATCGTCAGACAGCGTGGAACCAAGATATGGCCGGGTGAAAATGTCGGCTTGGGAAAGGATTTCACGCTTTTCGCGCTTAAAAACGGAAAGGTTCATTTTAAAGTTCGTAATGGAAGAAAATATGCAAATGTTCAGGAGATCAATTGATGAGTAAGTCTAAACAAATATCCGTGATTGGGATTTTTTCCGCTCTTGCAACTGTTTTGATGCTTTTGGAAATCCCGATTCCACAACTTGTTGGCTTTAAGTATGATGGCAGTGAAATTGCCACTTTGATCGTTGGGCTAATGATAGGGCCATGGGCTGGCATTCTGGCCGAAATCATCAAGGACCTGCTTTATTTTGCTATAAGAGGTACTGATGTGGTTGGTTTGATCATGAATCTTGCGGCAGGCATCATTTTCGTTGGAACGGCCTCAATGATTTACGTCAGACGGAAAACGAAAATGAGAGCAATCATCTCTTTGATAATAGCAAGCATACTTACCACTGCCGGCATGGCTTTGCTTAACTTGGTGGTTTATCCTCCTTATTTGCATGTTTCTTACGCTTTCATACTTCAAAATTACCTTTGGATCATAATCCTGTTTAATCTTTTTAAAACCATCGCGGATAGTGTAGTTGTTTTTGTGGTTTACAAAAAGATCTCGATGTTTTTCAAAATTGAAAATTGGGAAAAGAAAAGAATTGTGGAGGAGAAATATGAATCAAAAAACTTACCTCGCTAAGTCAGGCGAAATGAATAAAAAATGGTATGTTGTTGATGCCACCGATAAGCCCGTCGGTCGTTTGGCTGTTGATATAGCCAAAGTCTTGATGGGAAAAAACAAACCAACTTACACTCCTCATGTTGATACCGGAGATTTTGTCGTTGTCATAAATGCTGAAAAAGTCCTTCTAACCGGCAAAAAGTTGGAAGACAAGATTTACAGAAGACATTCTGGTTATCCCGGAAACATGAAGGAGATAAAGGCAAAAGAAATGATTTCAAGTCATCCGGAGAGATTGATTGAGTTGACGGTAAAAGGTATGATGCCCAAAAATGTTCTTGGAAGGCATATGCTGAAAAAATTAAAAGTATATCGTGGTTCTGAACATCCACACATCGCTCAAAGGCCACAGCCTTTGTCAGTTGATCTTTGAAAGGAAGAGTGAATTAGATGTCAGAAAATACAGATTTTTATGGGACCGGAAGAAGGAAAACGGCGATTGCAAGGGTTTATCTGAAACCCGGTAGCGGAAAAATAAAGATAAATGAAAAAGATTATCAATCTTTTAAAGAATACCTCAAGAGCGGTGTACTGGAAATTCAGACGAATTTGCCTTTTGTGGTCACAAACACTCTGAACCAGTTTGATATCTTTTGCAGGGTAAACGGTGGTGGACTTGAAGGACAGTCTGGTGCGTTGCAACTTGGGATAGCAAGAGCGCTGTTGAATTTCAACGAGAGTTTGAGATCGCCTCTTCGTGCCAATAATCTGCTTACAAGAGATCCAAGAATGGTCGAACGCAAAAAATACGGAAAAAGGAAAGCAAGAAAGAGTCCTCAATACTCGAAACGCTGATCGAATAAGTGAAAAGTTTAGAAGATTTCAAAGCGCAGTGCGACATAGTAAAAGTTGTGTCGCACTATGTTGCTCTTGAGAAAGCAGGTTCAAGTTACAAAGGACTGTGTCCTTTTCACGAAGAAAAAACACCTTCTTTTTACGTTAATCCAGTTAAAGGCTTTTTTCACTGCTTTGGATGTGGTGCAAGCGGTGATGTTATAGAATTTGTAAAAAAAATAGAAAACGTCTCTTTTTCAGAAGCCGTCCAGAAAGTTGCAGATATTTGTAACATCGATTCTCCTTTGATCTCTTCAGACGGTGAACTTTCCAAATATAGCAGTTTCATGGAAAAACTGGTAAAATCTTATGCGGAATTGCTCTTTTCATCGAATGGCAAAGCAGCGTTATCTTACCTCGTAAAAGATAGAAAATTGGATGTCGAAACTTTAAAGAAATTTGAAATAGGTTACGCACCTAAAAATTCAAATATCGTCAATTTCGTTGCAAGCAAGGTTGGCTTTGATGTTGCAAATTTGCTTAAGTACGGTTTGGTATCGAGAAGTACGAACGGAACCATTTACGAATTTTTCAGAGACAGAATCATTTTTCCCATAAAGAACAATTCCGGAAGAATAGTGGCTTTAGGTGGCAGAGTGGTGGGAGAAGGAGAACCCAAATACATCAATTCGTCGGAAAATAAATATTTCTCGAAGTCGAAGATACTTTACCTTTTTGATAAGGCAAAAGCACAGATCAAGGAAAATGATTTTGTGATAATTTGCGAAGGTTATATGGATGCCATAGCCTTTCACAAAAACGGATTTGAAAATGCCTGTGCCGTTTTGGGCGTTGGACTTACCCAGATGCATTTGGAAAGCATAAAATCTTTGACAAACAACTTGCTTCTTGTACTTGACAGTGACAAGGCAGGATTGAACGCGATGGAAAAGCTTTCACGTACGCTTTCAAAGTACGATCTCAACGTCAAAGTTTTAACATTTACGGATGCAAAAGATCCAGACGAGTACTTCAGAATGCACGACAAAAAAGAATTTAAAAATTTTTTGCTAAATGCCATCAATTACTGGGATTTTTACGTCAGAATGATTCTCAAAGATACTTCCGACGTGTCAAAGGCAATCAAAAGATTTGCCGATGCAACGAAATGGATAGATTCACCGATTCTTCGATCCAATCTTGTAAAGATAGTTTCCAAAAATTTGATGATCGAAGAAAATGAATTGCTATACGAGTTAAAAATAGAAGCAGAAGAAAAATCGAACAATAAGCTTGAAAAAGATGTCAAAATATCGCGAATGAATTTTGAAGATTGGATCGTTTATTTGCTTTTCGCAAATGAAGATATACGGAATAAGATTTTGAAAAACGTCAGTCCGGATTATCTTTCGGAGTTTCCGAGGAAAGTATTCAATCTTGTGAGCGAAGGGCACATTTATCCCCAAGAAATCCTTGGGTTGTTAACCGTGAATGAAGGCCAAAGATTTTTTAAGATAGTAACGAAGGACATGAACATAAACGACTTCGACGAGGCTTTGAAAGTCGTGATTAAAAAGATAAACGAAAAGAAAATAAGATCTGATATTTCAAAATTAGAAGAGGAGATGAAATCAACGAAAGATCCTGAAAAGCAAAGGAATCTCCAGAGAAAAATGCTTTCTCTTTATGCCGTTTTGAAAGGGAAGCGAGGTGAGGTAAATGGCTGAAAACAATACTGCCCTGACGAAGAAAAAAATAGATGCACTGATCGTAAAAGGGAAAAAAGATGGATACGTAACCTACGCAGACATAGACAACGCCATACCGACAGATGAAGATTTTGATTCGAGCCTTCTTGAAAAGATATATGAAATGCTTGAAAAAGAAAACATCGAGATACACGATGAAGGCGATGAAACTGCCGAAGAACCAGACACTTACGTTGATACGGAAAGTTCTGAGGTAAAGAAATACCTTTTTTATCTCGACGGACAACAACCATCGATATACGATAACGCTAATTTGAAAGATCCTGTGAAACTTTATCTCAAGGAAATTGGCAGAATTCCACTTTTGTCTCCAAGTGAAGAAAGAAAACTTGCCAGAAAAGCCGCTACCGGCGATGAAAAGGCAAAACAAAAACTATCTGTTGCAAATTTGAGGTTGGTCGTGAGTATAGCAAAAAAGTACATGGGTAGAGGTCTTTCTTTTCTTGATCTGATCCAAGAAGGGAACATAGGCCTTTTGAGGGCTGTCGATAAATTTGACTGGAAAAAGGGATATAAATTTTCAACTTATGCAACATGGTGGATAAGACAGGCAATAACGCGTGCAATAGCAGATCAGGCAAGAACTATAAGGGTACCGGTTCACATGGTTGAGACGATAAACAAGATGAACAAAGTCATAAGGAATTACATGCAAGAATATGGCACCTATCCAAACATAGACGATCTGGCAAGAGAAATGGGAAAGCCAAAAGAAAAGATAAACGAGATACTCAAGGCCGCAAGGGAAACGATTTCACTTGAATCGACCGTTGGAAACGATGATGAATCGACTGTTGGAGATTTTGTCGAAGATCCGAATGTGCTTTCTCCTGAAGATGCGGCGGCACAGATGATATTGCACGAACAGATCGATAAGGTACTTAACACTTTGAGCCCCAGAGAAGCGATGGTTTTGAAGATGAGGTATGGATTGATAGATGGAAAAGCAAAAACGCTTGAAGAAGTTGGGCAATACTTCAACGTTACTCGTGAAAGGATAAGGCAAATAGAGGTAAAGGCTTTGAGAAAATTGAGACATCCAAGCAGAAGCAAGCATTTGAAAGTTTTCATGGGAATGGAAGAAGATCAAGATTTAAATCAAAATGTTCAAGAGAAATAAGAGGTGGAGTTTTAACTCCACCTTTTTTTATCCAAGTTTTATCGAACTGTAATCTCCTATGACAAGATTGTGAACCTTTGGCTTTTTCTCGATACTTGACACTGTCGCGTTTTTCCCTATTATGCTTGAGTCTATTCTGATGTCAACATCTCTTACAACTGAATTTTCAAGCAAAATTGAATTTTCTATTTCGGCATTCTCGATAGTGACATTCTGTCCTATTGACGTATAAGGGCCTATGTAAGAATTCATTATTGTCGAATTTTTATCTATTGAGGCAGGTCCCCGTATTATCGAATTGATTATCTCAACGCCTTCTTCTATTATGACATGACCTTCTATCTTCGAACCACCATTTATTGATCCATTTTTTCTTGAATGTCTGACATTTTCGAGAATTCTTCTGTTTGCCTCGAGAAGATCTTCAGGCCTACCAGTATCTTTCCACCATCCGTATATCACATGGCCGCGCACTTTATAACTTTTCTCTATCAAATACTGGATCGCATCTGTTATCTCAAGTTCACCTCTCCATGACGGTTTTATGTTTGCAATTCCTTCAAAAATCGATGAATCAAAGAGATAAACGCCTGTTATGGCGAGATTGGAAGGCGGATTTTGGGGTTTTTCAACAACTTTCAAGACAGCGTCGCCGTTCACGACTGCGACCCCAAATCTTGATGGATCATCCACAGGCGTAAGCAAAATTGATGCGTTAAGCTTTTTTTGTTCGAAATCCCTTGTAAAACTCACGAGATCTTCTTGAATCAGATTGTCACCCAAATACATCAAAAAGGCTTCTCCATCGAGAAAATCTTTTGCAACGCTGACCGCATCGGCAAGTCCCTTGGGATCTGTTTGAATTATGTAGGATAGTTTTACACCAAATTGTGAACCATCTCCAAGCGCATCTTGAAAAGCTGAGACATTTTCCGTGTTAACTATCATTCCTATATCCGATATTCCAATCTCTTTTATCTTCTCTATGCTGTAAAGGATGACAGGTTTGTTTGCAACGGGAATTAACTGTTTGGCGCTTGTAAAGGTTAAAGGTCTTAGTCTCGTTCCCTTTCCGGCACAAAGTATGATGGCTTTCATTTTACGATTTAGCGCAATTCAATTTCGCGTAAGCATCAAGTGCCGCACTGATGATCGGGTAAACAACAGGTGATGCCGTCACAAGTGGATGTGTTCCTATTTGCAAAGCAACAAGATCGACTATCGACATGCCACTTTGAATTGCCGTTCCGACAACGTTTATCATTTCGCCGACTGATTTGCCTCCCATCATCTGACATCCTATCAAAACTCCACTGCTTTTTGAGAAGATCAATTTCGTCTTGACCTTACTTGCATCGGGGATTGTACCAGGATGTCTATCAACGGAATTTGAAATTCCTATTTCAACATCAAAACCACTGATTTTTGCATCCACTTCATCTATACCGGCAGCGGCAAAGATCGTCCCTCCAACTGACGTTGAAAAGAGGCTCAGATCTCCCTTAACTTGTCGGATCAATTTTATGTCGAATAAATTTGCACCCGCAACTCTTGCATCAAAAGCTGCAACTGACGCAAGCATTAACCTGTTTGCTCGCCTTGTAAAAAAATCCTTGTGCTCGGCACAATCTCCTATCGCAAAGATATCGTTAACGCTTGTTCTCATGTATTCATCCGTCCATATTCCACCTGTTATGCCTATTGAAAGTCCAGCATCTTTTGCAAGAGTCGTTTCTGCCCTGTATCCTATTGAAAGAATAACGAGATCGGCATCTATTTTTTCTCCAGATTCGAGCAAAACACCCTCAACTTTATCTTTTCCGACGATTTCTTTGACTTTGCTCGAGGTTTTAACCTTTATGCCTTCTTTGTCCATTATCTTTCTTGCTTCTTCTGAAAATTCGGGATCGAATGCAACCGGCAGGACTCTGTCAAGTGCTTCGATGATCGTAACATCTTTTCCGCCCTTACGAATTTCATCGCTGACTTCCATTCCTATGAATCCAGCCCCAACTACGACGACTTTCTTGATGTTGGTAAGAGAAGTCTTTAATTTTTTGATTTCATTTATATCTTTTGGCACCGTCATGACATTTTTAAGATCAACTCCGGGCAGTTTTGGAACAATTGGCATAGATCCAGTTGCGATGACAAGTTTATCATATTCAAAGCTTTTTCCCGATTCAGTGAAAACTTTTTTCGTTTTTGGATCGATCTTGTTCACTTTATCGATGAGTATCTGCGCACCTGCAGATTCTACTGACTTCGTTGACATGATGTCACTTTCTACGGAACCCAAAGTGGTTATTGTGTAAGGAATACCGCACGGAACCAGTGTTTCCTGTTCTTTTTTGATCATCAATATCTGTTTACCGGGGTAGGTTGCAAGTGCCGTCGCAACTAATCCAAGACCTGCTGCTCCACCACCAACTACAACTACATCGTACTTCATTTAAAACATCTCCTTTTGAAAATTTATTGTAAGATCAAGAAAACAAGTCCTACCAAAATTAATATTCCTCCAACCAAAATTATCTCTTTCAAATAAGTGTAATGGCTTCGATCTATCACGACATTTGTCTGGGCCGACATGGTTTGACCGTAACTTTGAACCGTTGCCACAACTTTGTAAACTCCATTTGGCATAGGGTTACCATTTAAGTCATTCCCATCCCATGTTACACTTGATCTGCCGTAAAGGGCATTGTAGTTTCTGTACCAAACGACGGTATCGTTAGAGGCATAAACGCTTATTTGGACGTACCCAGATCTGCTTAAGGTCACGTAGAAATTCGTCGTGTCTTCAAACCAATCCCCATTCGGGCTGAAAGGATTCGGTGAAGCATTTAAAGATATTTCTAAAGGTTTTAATTCAAGTGAAACAGGAATTTCGGTAACTTTTTGAAACGCAAAATTAAGGTTAGTTTCATACGGCAAATATTGTGGACTTGAAAATTCGACGTTGTGCGATCCGATAGGCACGAAAATGCCTTTATCGGTTTTGTCGATCTGGCCATAATCTTGGCCGTCTATTTTGATTTTAAGAGGATAAACGTTCGAATCGACTTTGAGCATTCCGGCCTGTGACAAGTTCACAGAGAGGTAATTATCACCGGGGTTCAGATTGTAATTTATCTTTTGGGAAATGTACCATTCTTTTGAAAATGTAAGTACATGGTATCCCACCGGAATTCCGGTTATATAAGTGTATCCTGCGTATCCTGTACCGCCGGCGTAAGTTCCGTCAATGTAAATTTGAATGTAGGGTTGAGAATAGACGTAAAGATTTCCTGTCAAAGGTACAAGATTGACGGTAAGATAATTCGTCTGATTTGCGTTTACCAAAACAGAATCGTTGTAATAGCTTTCATATCCGCTCAAACTGACCGAAACGGCATGATATCCGGCACTTAACGTTAAAGTCTGATCTCCGTTTCCCACAAATTGATTATCAACGTAAACGGCAGCATTTGCTGGGACAACGTCTATTGAAAGTACTCCAGTGAGATTTTGCTGCGGAACAAGCGGTATGCTCAACGATTTATTTTCTCCAATTCCAACAAACACATTTCCTTTCCATGTTTGATATCCACTTTTAGAAATCACCACATCATGGTAACCGGGGGAAATCTCGAAGAGGGCCGGCGTGATCGCCGAATAATCGTTGTCAACCGTAACATTGGCTCCGGATGGGATAGTCTGGACATTCAAAGTTGTTTTGACACCTGCGTTGAAGTAGAAATATGTCCATGCTGTCCACCTCTCGGTAGCGGGGATCACGACGATTGATTTGACAAGATTTTCTTTGAACTTTGTAAAATCCTCCTTTTGAGAAGTGCTTAGATTCTGAAATGGATTATCTTTTGAAACCTTAAACTGTTGCAAAACATCTATAGGTTTGGATGATAATATGAATTGCACAAATTCTATGCCTGATCTTGTGCTCGAAACCGTGAAATTATAACTTGAGATGGAAGGTATTTTGTAAGTTCCCGGATTGAAAAAATTATTTTGTTGATAGTAATTTGGAAATATCTGCGTTACCATCCCGTACTGTGGCATGTCTATTATGTATAAATAACCAGGTTTTGCTATTTTGACGGTAAAAGATATTTTTTCGCCATTTTTGTACTCACTCCCATTTGGTTTGTTCATGGCAACCGTTATGATGTTGTTAGGCTCTATGGTTATAAGTTTCGCGGCTGCAAGTGCTTCAACTTCTGGAGGAATTTTTTGTTGTTCTGCAATCATGGTTCCCCACACCATGATGGAAAGAATCGAAACAACCAAAAAAACCTTTTTCATTTACCTCACCTCACAGTTTTGTATACTTAATTCGCCTTTCGTGACAGCAAATAAGTATTTGCCATTTACCGCTTACTTCTCACTATTCACTGTTTTTTCTACGTCTCACCTGCCATGAGCCACGTGCTACGTGCTGTTCATTCATTTCACTTTTATACTAAATCTCTTTTAAAAGTGAAATGAACATTTACGTTCGGCGCAGGGCATGATGCCGAGAGGTGGCCTTCGCAGCGCAGCGAGGACAGACACCGAAAGGCGAATGCCGAAGCCAACGATATTTCATATTTAAAGTTGATCAAGTATAAAAGAGATTTAGTATATTATCAAACCTTAAATTGCCTTTATCTTTTTCAATTAACTGTCACGAATTTGCCTTTCCACTAATGTCTAATGCCTAATGTCTAATCACTTTTTTGCATGCCATACGTCACGCTCCGTACTTTTCGAGTCTCATGGCATTGGCCATCAACAACGTCATGATGTTTTTGGCTTCAATTGTTCCGATACTTCCTGTGGCACAAGTTTTTTCGCTAAACTTCTCTGCAAGGCCATATCTTGAATATTTTGAATGAATCAAAAGTGGTACTGGATGCCAACTGTGCCCGCCAACCAAAGAAGGTGTAGAATGATCTCCGGTAACCGCAAGCACGTCTGGCTTTAGAGACATAATTTGCGGAATTGCCCTATCGACTATCTCTATGACATCCACTTTTGCGAGAAAATTTGAATCTTCGCCGTAAGAATCCGTATGCTTGACGTGAAAATAAAAGAAATCGTATTTATCGTAATTGTCTTTTAACACTTTTATCTCTGATTGCAAACTTCCCGCTTCATCATCCACGTGCGGAACTTCTAAAACATCCATTCCAACGAGTTTTGCAAGTCCTCTGTACATGGGATAAGTCGCTATGGCTGCGCTTCTCATCTTATAAATTTGAGGAAATTTAGGCATGACGGGATGTTTTGAAAAGCCTCTTAACAAGCATCCTGTTATTTTTCCGTTATTTTTAAGGATCGTTGCCACCTGTTTTATGAACTTGTTGATGATCTCAGCTGTTTTTCGTGATTCTTCATTTATTGCAGTTGTGTACAGCATTTTTTCTCCATCTTTTTGCGGATCGGCATCTGTCAGGTTGTCTGCAAGACCATCTCCTGTCAATTTTAAAACAAACCTATGCTCGACACCCGGAAAAACTTGAACTTTAACTCCATCTATCTCTTTTATTTTTGAATTTATGAGTTGACATGCCTTGACGTTTTCTTCAGTTGCGGGTCTTCCGGCTCTCCTATCCACAACGGTTTCACCATCGAAGGTGGCGAAATTTCCACGAGCGACAACGTCTTTTTCAGATACCTCGATTCCTATTCCAAGAGCCTCTAATATACCTCTCCCTATCTGATATTTTATCGGATCGTATCCAAAAATTCCGAGGTGCCCTGGGCCACTGCCTGGAGTTATTCCTGGAAGCACCGGTACACTTAGTCCGAGATCCGATGCCTTTGCAAGCATATCAAGATTTGGCGTATTTGCAGCCTCGAGTTCCGTCATACCACCAAGGTTTGGTGCACCACCAAGTCCATCCATGACAAGCAAAATTATTTTTGTGTCATTCTTCACAACCAACTTACCGACAAAATCCTGAATGTCATCCATTTTGGGCCTCCATAAACTTTTACTTAAATTATAGCATATCTTAGTTCATCATCTCATCGACAATTTTCAAGTTCATCGCTTTTAATTGATTTTTTAAAGATTCATATCCGCGGCTGAAAAAACCTGTTTGCATTCCATTTTCAATCTCCATCTGACATTCAATCAAACTTCCCATTAGATCTGAGGCTTTTGCTATTTTCCCTTCGATTCCGCCTTCAAAGGGCTTAAGCATCAAAGGATCGTAATGTTTTGCTATTTTGTTTGGCAAAAGCGGAAGGAGTACCTTGTGAACCATCTTCGATTCAACTTCTTCAACCGCCGATTCAAATCCCTCGACACGTCTTTTTGTCGGAGAGATGATGTCGCCTGTCAAAGTTTCAGGTACATCATGAAAGATGGCCCTTTCAATTGCGTTAAGTACGTTTACATTATTAGTTTCTTCGGCCATGAGATAAGCGACGAAAGTGACAAAAAATGTGTGACCTGACACGGTGGTAAGAACAGTCCTTGGATGCTGATTCCACCTTATGGCGTAAATGAGGGTTCTTATCAACGAAAGGTAAGTGCGTAATTCGTTGCTTGATAAAAACGTTTTGAATGACTCAATTTCAACGTTTTTCATGTTATTTTCTATCGATTCAAATGGTTCTTTGAAATATTCCGGAAAGAACCTCAAATTTATCTCTGCTTCTTTGTAAGCGGCGTAAAGATCCGCGGCATTTACTATTCTTCCTTCAATTGATTGATCTCTTGAGTTGATCATTGCATCTTCGAATTTTTCTTTAAATCGATCCGGTACGTATTTTATAACCTCTTCGACCGAACTTTCGTACAATTTATTCCATGCAGCAGGTGATAAGGATTGGATCATGCTTTTAGTTGAAAGAGAAATGTCAGAAATTATGCATTTCGGCATATCTTTCAGTAAAATACGGCTTATCAACTTTACCATGTCAACTTTGTTGCCCGATTCGATTTCGAGCATGGCAAGCAGATGGGCAACGTGAAGCACAAAACCGCTATTTGAAGCCTCGCTTATGGAATCAAAAGTTGGTTTGTTATTCCATCTTCTCATTGAAAACATGATCTTCACAAGATCGATGAGATCTTGAATCATCATAGGCCTCCTTACAAAGCATTTATGAATTCATCAAGGGCCAAATACATTTTTTTGTATCTTTCTTTTATCGCCGAATTGAAATTTTGAACTTTTGAAAGATCAAATTCGTTGATTTTCGAAAAAGCAAGGGCAAGATCAGTATCTTCCGGATTGCAAACATAAGCGGATAACTCTTTTCCGAAATATCTAAGTGCTTTTCTGTCAACGTGCAAAAAGGGTGTTTCAAAAGCGATGGCCGTGAGGCTTGTGTAAAATTTTTCAGATAAAACAAATTTTGCATTTTTGACTGCGTCCATTATATCTTCAATTTTGAAGATCAAGGCCACATCGTCTGACTTGATTTTTTGGGCAAATTTCACGGCATTTTTTGAATCTCTCGGATCTTCGACAATTACCCTCGAATCCGTGTGTAAAAACCATTCTTGATCTGGAGAGTATTTCAAAATTCCGTTTTGCGAAGGTGCAAAAACGGCGAATTTGCCTTTCTCATACTCGGCCTTTTCTAAAAGATAAACATTTGCGATATCCACGCCTGCTTCTATTTTCGCAGGTGACCACAAAGATGCCCATTTTGCAGCAACCTCATCGGTTACAAAACCTGTCAGAAAAGGACTCATAAGTTCTGTCGAGACGTGATATAACGAATTTCTTTTCATTCCTTCCAGATTTACGCCAAAAAAAAATACCGGTTTTCTGAATTCTAATGCCAGATCTATTATGGCTGTACTTTCAAGGAAATTTTCTAATCTGCCGGAAACTATCAGTCCATCGTAAAATGGCATAATGGCCATCATCTGAAAAGAAAATTTGGGGTATGCACATTCAATGTTTTTCTCAGTCAAGATGTCTCTTACTTTTCTGTAAGTTAATCTTTGGCCGTAGGTTTGATCATTTTGTCCGGCTATCACCATCACTTTTTTCATCTGTTTCTCCCTTTTCTTCGTTAGACCAATACGCTTTTCCGTAAATGTCTTCAAGGTGTTTTATCTCATCATCATTTTCTTCTCTGTTTGTATGGAAGAAATTTTTTAAAAAGATGTAAAGCAAAAAGATCGGGACAAAAATCCATATTCCCCAAAAGACTATGAAATCAAAAACAAGATAATAAAAGGTTGAATTCCGCCAATTCGAATAAAAAAGGTCAAAATTTTCTCCAAGAGATTCGGAAAAAGCCGTTTTCCAGTCGGAATTCAATCTCACGCTTTCGAGTATTTGAGGAAGTGATCTTTCAAAGTTTATCTTTTTGTTCATTTCAAGGAAAAGAGCGTAAACTTCGGCATAGTACTCCTGCAAATTTGTCGTGTTAGAAGGATAATTTTCGTAATCAAGTGGATTTACGGATTGAAAAAGAAAGGGATTGTAATTCAAAGATGCAGGATAGAATCCCATTTCTCCACCATACCATGTTGCCAGCCCCTCCATCACCCATAAAGGCATCTGCTTGCCATATCTCTCCATCCATGAGAATTGAAAAACGTGCATTAACTCGTGTGCTACCGTACCTTTGATTTCGGACAGAGGGTATCGCATGGTAACCGTTACCTGAAAGAAGGTTGGATAATCTGTGGCATTTCCCATCTCAAGACCAAGATTTTCATTGGTTATGATCATGTAAATTGGTTTTTGAGGGTAGATCCCCCACATTTTCTCAAGCGAAGGCAAAAATTCATTGTCCCATCCGTTCACCTGATTCGTTATTTCCTTGTTTCCCGATTGATTTAAGATGTAAACAGATGAAAAACCCGTCGATGCGAAAACTTCAAATATCAACAATACCCATTTTAGCAAAGAAGACGAGTTCCGAATAAATAAAGTCATCGATTTCTCCATCCATCACCGCTTGAATATTCCCTGATTCATGATCGGTGCGATGATCTTTGACCATCGTGTAAGGTTGAAAGACGTAAGACCTTATTTGACTTCCCCAACTTATCTCTTTTAAAGTACCCTGAATCTTCTGCAATTGAGCCTGCCTTTTTTCGAGTTCGAGTTGGTACAACCTTGCCTTTAAAATTCTCATGGCGGTATCTTTGTTTTGAAATTGAGATCTTTCGTTTTGACATGAAACCACTATTCCAGTCGGAATATGAGTTATTCTCACGGCAGAATCAGTTCTGTTAACGTGTTGTCCGCCGGCTCCCGAGGCTCTGTACGTGTCTATTCTTAAATCTTCGTCTTTTATTTCAACTTCAACATCTTCTTTGAGTTCTGGCAAAATGTTGACGGAGGCAAAAGATGTATGTCTTCTTTTTGCAGCATCAAATGGGGATATTCTGACAAGTCTGTGAACACCCCTTTCGTATTTCAAAAATCCGTAAGCGTAATCTCCTTTTATCATTATAGTTGCGCTGTTTATGCCGGCCTCTTCTCCCGGCTGGAGGTCTATTTCTTCTATTTCGAATCCTTTACGTTCCGCCCATCTTGTGTACATTCTTAAAAGCATCTGTGCCCAATCGTGAGATTCCGTTCCACCGGCTCCGGGATGAATCGAAAGGTAGCAATTCAAATCGTCAAACTTTCCGTTAAGCATCATCACGAGTTCAAATTTTTCAACGGCATCTTTTGCGTCATCGACGATCTCTTCAAGATGTTGCACAAAATCCTCATCTTCATCGGCAAGTTCAAGGCCCACCGTCATGTCTTCCATCTTTGACTTCATTTGTTCGAACATTTCATATTTTTCCTTGTATTCTTTCAGTTGTTTTAATATATCCTGGGCTTTCTTTGGATCATTCCAAAAATCATCCGTAGAGGTTTTGACCTCAAAAGATTCTATCTCTGATTTAATCTTTTTATCATCGAATACTTTGGAAAGTTCTCTGAACCTTTTTGTCACGTCGTCTATCTTAACTTTTAGATCGTAATTTATCACCGAACCACCTCATCTTTTAACGCGCATTCTTTTCTTTTTTGCTTGATCAACTTTTTCCTGTTCCTTTCCATTTGCCAGTGTGAAATCTGAATGTTGGGTTTGAAGCACCGAGAAAGATTTTTTCGCACGCTCCTTCTCTTTTTGTTCATCGACCATGACTATTCTGAAGACTATCGTCGATATATCGTCATACATTCCATCGACCATCTCTTCAAATCGTTCGTAACTTTCTCTCTTAAATTCAATGACTGGATCTTTTTGACCGTAAGCTCTAAGGTTGACCGATTCTTTCAAGAGGTCTATCTCTTGAAGGTGCAATCGCCATCTTTCATCTATGACTTTTAACATCACGTATTTGAGAATTTGTGGAAAACGTGCTTCGCCTACTTCGGAAACCTTCATATCGTAATTTTCTTTTATCTCTTTCATGATCTGAGATTTTAATTCTTGTTGATCTTCTTTTGACTTTCCATCTAAAGAAAAGAAAGGAAAGATCATCTTCAATTCATTCGAGAAGGTATCCCAATTCCAGGCATCTATATCTTTTCCGGGCAGGTAATTTTCTATTCTTCTGTCAACGACATCTTCAAAGATCTCCATGAGGTGTGTTTCGACATCTGTACCGTCGAGAATCCAATTTCTATGTGAATAAACGGCATTTCTTTGTCTATCAAGCACAGAATCGAGTTCAAGTAGATGTTTTCTTATCGAAAAATGAATGCCCTCAACCTTTTTTTGAGCCTGTTCTATCAAAGTGGAAAGCATCGAATGTTCGATAGGCTCTCCTTCGGCAATTTTCAGGGTGTTCATGAGAGATTTCATCCTGTCACCGCCGAAGATTCTAAGTAAATTATCTTCAGTCGAAAGGTAAAATCTTGATTCTCCCGGATCTCCCTGACGGCCTGATCTGCCTCTTAACTGGTTGTCTATACGCCTTGCTTCATGTCTTTCGGTTCCAAGTACGAAAAGGCCACCCAACTGTACAACGCCTTCGCCAAGTTTTATGTCAACACCTCTACCTGCCATGTTTGTTGCAACGGTGACGGCATTCTTTTCGCCGGCTTTGGCTATTATTTCAGCCTCTTTTTCATGATTTTTGGCATTTAAAATTTCATGCGGTATACCCTTACGTTTCAGTAAAGCACTGAGTTTTTCGTTCTTTTCTATCGATGTTGTGCCTATAAGCACAGGTTGACCTTTTTCATGTCTTTTCGCCACTTCTTCAACGATGGCGTTATATTTTTCAACTTCGGTTCTGTATATAAGATCATTCATGTCTTTTCTTATCATGGGCTTATTTGTCGGTATCATTATAACTTTCATTTTGTATATCTGATCGAATTCTTCCCGTTCAGTGTAAGCGGTTCCGGTCATACCTGCAATTTTGTTGTACATGAGAAAGTAATTTTGAAGCGTTATCGTCGCATAAGTGATCGACTCTTCTTTTACCTGAACATTTTCTTTTGCCTCGATGGCCTGATGAAGGCCTTCGTTATATCTTCTTCCTTCCAAAATTCTTCCGGTGAATTCATCGACTATGACAACCTCATTTCCCCTAACAATGTAATCAACATCTTTTTTATATAGGTGTAAGGCTCTCAGAGCGTTAAGCATGTGAAAGTTGTACTCTACATTTGCCGGATCGTAAAGATTTTCAACGCCGAGCATCGATTCTGTTTTCTTTATTCCTTCTTCGGTCAAAGAGATCGTCTTTTGTTTTTCGTCAATTTTGAAATCTTCATCTCTTTTGAGTTTCTTGGCAAGCGATGCGAATTGTTTGTAAAGTCTTGAAGAGTTTTCTGCCGGCCCCGAGATTATCAAAGGAGTTCTTGCCTCATCTATTAAGATGCTGTCAACCTCATCGACAATGGCGTAATTGTGACCTCTTTGAACTCTTTGTTCTGGCAGGTAAGCAAGATTGTCTCTGAGATAGTCAAATCCCATTTCCGTGTTAGTTCCGTAAGTTATATCGCAGTTGTAAGCGGCTCTCCTTTCATCCTGATTCATTTCTGATTGTAGAAATCCAACTTTCAAGCCCAAAAGTTCATAAGCGGGTCTCATCCAATTGGCATCTCTTTTTGCAAGATAATCGTTGACGGTTACAACGTGCACGCCTTTACCTTCTAAAGAGTTAAGGTAAACGGCCATAACGGCAACCAAGGTCTTTCCTTCGCCGGTCTTCATTTCAGCCACCATGCCTTCATGAAGTGCCAGCGCCCCCATCAACTGAACATCGAAAGGTCTCATTCCAATTGCGCGTTTGGATGCTTCTCTTGCAAGCGCAAAGGCTTCAGGCAAAAGGTCGTCTAAAGTTTCTCCCTTTTCGAGTCTATCTTTTAATTCAGCCGTTTTAGCGGGAAAATCCGAATCCAAAAGAGATTTCATCTTTTCTTCAAATCCATTTATCTCTTCAACGATCCTCTCAGCCCTCTTCAAAAATCTCTTGTTAGGATCGAATAATTTATCAACAATAGACATTTCATCCCTCCAATTCAATCCATGCCGAGTTCACGACGTTCTCAACGTCAAAAGAACCGGTAAAATTTTTATTCAATTCCATCAAAAACTCTATGTTTCCACTTCCTCCCTTTATGGGCGAAAAGGTCAAACCTCCAACTTTGAACCCTTCGCTTTGAGCGAAATTCAACATCTCTTTCAAAATTTCAACGTGAGTGTTCTTTGATCTCACGATTCCGTTTTTTACCCTTGCACCGGTTTCAAATTGAGGCTTCACAAGACAGACAGAAATTCCGTCTTCACCCAAAATTTCCTTTATCACCGGCAAAATGTGTTTTAAAGATATAAAAGAAAGATCGCACGATACAAAATCTATCGGAAGTTCAAAATCACGTCTTTTCAAAAACCTCGCGTTGGTTTTTTCCATAAGCACAATTCTTGGATCTTTTATTTTTAATTCTCCCAACCCCACGTCAATGGCGTACACGCGTATCGCTCCTCTTTCGATCATGACCTGCGTAAAGCCACCTGTTGAAGATCCAAGATCGCAACACACCTTACCATTTAGATCTATTTTGAATTCATCGAGACCTTTCAAAAGTTTGTAAGCGCCGCGCGAAACATATGTCTTGCCGTCTACCTCTATTTTTGAATTTTCTTCTATCAATTTTCCTGCCTTCGATACCATTTTACCATTTACCTTTATCCTTCCAAAAAGCACTTCATCTCTTGCCCTACTGCGAGAGGAGAAAAAGCCGCGAGAAACGAGCACTTCATCTACTCTCTTCTTCATAGACAACTCTATTCTGTTTTTGTTCAAAGCAAACGCGATAAAGGTAAAGGCCCTGAGACGGCGCCGTTGCACCACATTTAGTTCTATCTTTAATTTCTAACAATTCTTGAATTTTTTCCGGATTCCAATCGCCGGTTCCAACTTTGACAAGTGTACCAACCATATTCCTTACCATCCTGCGCAAGAAAGATTTACCTTCAAACCTTACAAGCATGTATTTTGAATACGTCAACACCCTTACCCTGTAGATAGTTCTTACCGGAGTTCGATCGTCATCTTTGTCTATAGACGCAAACGAAGTAAAATCGTGGGTGCCTTCAAAGTATCTAGCCCCTTCTCTCATTTTCTCAACGTCCAAATGGTATGGGAACCACCATACACGGTCCCTTAAAAAAACATTCCTTTCTTTAGCGTTATATATGAAATAATGGTAAATCCTTTTTGTCGCATTACTTCTCGGATTGAAGGAATCATCTTCAAACCATACTTTCATGACGCGCATATCGTCGGGCAGCAAAGAATTAAACGCTTCCTTGAAATTCTTTTCGTTCATCCTTTTGTTTGTAAGATCGAATGAACAAATCTGGTAATTTGCGTGAACTCCGGCATCTGTTCTGCCGGCGAGATCCGTTCTTAAAGGCTGTTTTAGAATTTTTTCAAGTGCTATGTTGAACTCTCCTTGAACTGTCCTTACTACAGGGTGAAACTGAGAACCATGAAAATTCGTTCCATCGTATGCTATAGCACAAACGACTTTCAAGAATCGATCCCTCTCAACGGCGCAAAGGTAACGACTTTGTCATCTTCGCCTACATCGATGCATCTGAATCCCTGTGTGTTTCTGCTTGTTATAGAAAGATCCGAGACTTTAAATCTTATCGCTTTTCCGCTCGCGGTAACGGCTATTATTTCGTCCGATTCCACAACCTTCACGGTTCCAACGACAAATCCATTCTTTCCTGTAAGTTTGAGATTTCTAAGTCCACGCGCTCCACGTTTGTGTACAGCGTAATCGGAAAAACGACTTCTCTTACCAAGACCTTTTTCACTTATGGTAAGCAGTTGAATGTCTTCAACTTCGCTTTCTTTAACAACTATCATGGAAACAACTTCATCACCAGATTGAAGTTTTATGCCCTTTATTCCCATGGCATTTTTTCCCATTTGCCTTACATCTTCGTCTTTGAAGGAAGATACAAAACCCTTCATAGTTGAAAGTACTATGATGTTTTTATCTTTTGTATCGGTCAAAGCCGTATCGACAACTTCATCTTCATCCTCGAGTTTAAGCGCATTGACACCGTTGAACCTGAATGAGAAATTGCCAAGAGACATTCTTTTTATCTTTCCTTTTTTAGTGGCTATCCAAAGGTCTTTTGAAGAGTCAAGGTTGTGACCTATCGAGATAATCGATTTGACCTTTTCATTTGGCAAAAGATTGAAATAATTCAATATAAGTTTACCCTTTGTGCCTTTTTCGCTTTCCTGAAAGTTGTAATTTTTCATGAAGTAGAACTTCCCAAGGTTTGTTATGAACCCTGTATAACTCAAACGCGTTGTCACAAAGGCATGCTCGATGTAATCGTCTTCTCTTGTGCGCATTGAGATATTACCTTTTCCGCCTCTGTTCTGCATCTTGTAATTTTCAAGTTTTGTCGAAGAAACATATCCGTTTCGTGTTATGGTTACCACCATATCGTCATCCGTTATAAGATCTTCTATGTTTATGTTTTCGGTGTTTTGAGCTATCTCGCTTCTTCTTTTATCGCCATACTTCTCTTTTATGTACAATGTCTCCTTTTTTATCTCTTCCATGATCTTTTCGTCTGCGCCCAAAAGTTCTCTTAACTTTGACATATCCTGCGTGAGCGTTCTGTATTCTTCATCTAACTTTTGATGCTCAAGAGTTGTCAACCTCTGAAGTTTCATGTCCATTATGGCCTCGGCCTGTTCTTTTGAAACTCCGAGCACTTTCATAAGACCATCGATGGCATCTCCCAGATCTTTGGCATTTTTAACTATATCGACAACTGTGCCTATTGCCATTGACGCTTTTATCAATCCTTCGACAACATGAGCCCTTTTTGAGAATCTTTCAAATTCGAATTGGCTTCTTCTTTTTACAACTTCATATCTGTGATCCACAAAGGCTTTTATGATTTGTTTTAAATTCATGAGTTTGGGCTTGCCATGATCTATGACGAGCATGTGAACTGCAAAATGAGTCTCAAGAGATGTATGCTTTAAAAGCCTGTTCAAGACTATATTGGGATCGGCATTTCTTGAAACTTCGATAACGATTCTAAGGCCATCTTTGTCTGATTCATCTCGAATATCCGAAATTAAGGTTTCTTTAGCGTTTTTGGCGTAATCGGCGATCTCCTCTATTAAAGTGGCCTTTGAAACACCGTAGGGTATTTCGGTAACAACTATTCTGTTTCTGTTTTTGATTTCTTCTATGCTTGTCCTCGATCTTACGATAAGACTTCCACGGCCAGTCAAGTATATGTTTTTTATAGATTCTGAATCCATGATGATGCCACCGGTTGGGAAATCCGGTCCTTTCAAAAGTCCGGCAACCTTTTCATCGTCCATCTGTGGATCGTCTATGAACTTTACTATAAGATCGGCAAGTTCACCTATATTATGCGGAGGAATAGATGTTGCCATACCTACGGCTATGCCTGATGCACCGTTGAGCAACAATTGCGGTATTTTGGAGGGCAACACAACAGGTTCGTTGAGTGTTTCATCGAAATTTGGAACCATATCGACCGTATTTTCGTCTATATCTTCTAACATCTCTTCGGCCAATTTTGATAACTTTGCCTCCGTGTACCTTGAGGCCGCCGCCGGATCTCTGTCTATCGACCCAAAGTTACCTTGTCCTTGAACAAGTGGATATCTCATTGTGAAATCCTGGGCAAGTCTAACAATGGCATCGTATATCGCCATATCTCCGTGCGGATGGTACTTACCCATGACCTCTCCGACAATCCTTGCGCTCTTTTTCGTCGGTCCGCTATTTTTAAGGTTGAGTTCTTTCATCGAAAAAAGTATTCTGCGTTGAACAGGCTTAAGCCCATCTCTTACATCCGGAATTGCCCTTCCGATTATGACACTCATCGAGTAATTCATGTAAGATTCAACGAGTTCTTCCGAAATAGATCTTTTTATCTCCTCCATCATCAACACCTCAAGAAATTTTGGCGCCGGTTTCAACAAAACCGTCAACCGTAAGAATTCTTAATTTTTCACCGTCTTTGGCGGCCAAAAGCATTCCGTTTGAATCTACTCCCATCAACTTGGCAGGCTTGAGGTTGTAAATGACGATGATCTCTCTGCCGATCAAAGATTCAGGTGTATAAACAGCGCCTATTCCGGCGACTATTTGTCTTTCTTCGCCCGCTATGTCAAGTAACAATTTGACGAGTTTATCGGATTTTGGAACTCTTTCAGCCTGTTTTATTCTCGCAACTCTTAGATCAAGTTTTGCGAAATCTTCTATCGTTATCTCCGGCTTCTTGTCAGAGACCTGTTCATTTGTTTCCACCATTTTTATCACCTTTTTCCATATCGTCGTGTCTATCCTCGGAAATAGAGGATCTCCAACTTCTATTTTTACCCCCGAAATGGTTTTATGCCATCCTAAAAGATTGACATCTATCTTTTGATTTATCTTGTTTGAAAGATTTTGTGCCGTTTTTACCATTATCGGAGAAAGCATTATAGATACATTTCTCATCACATCAACGAGATTGTAAAGTACCGTACCGAGTCTTTCATGCTTCGATGGATCTTTTGCAAGTAGCCATGGTTCCGTAAGATCCACATATTTGTTCGAAAATTTAATTAAATCCCATATTTGCGTTAAAGATTCGGTGAATTTGAATTTTTCCATGTATTTAAAATAATCGTCTATGGTCTTTAAAAGTAAATTTTTTAAATCTTCATCAACTGCGCTTTCAACTTTTGGAGAGGGCAATTCGGAAAAGTTCTGGTTTACCATCGAAAGTGTCCTATGAACGAGGTTCCCAAGATCGTTGGCAAGATCGGCATTTATCCTGACAATGAGATTATCTTCGGAAAAATCGCCATCATTTCCAAAAGAAATGTCCCGCAACAGGTAATATTTTACGGCATCCAATCCATAAGCATTGACAAGTACTCTTGGATCAACGGCATTTCCCTTTGACTTTGAGATCTTTTCTCCGTTAACGGTCAGCCACCCATGGGCAAAGATCTTCTTTGGCAAAGGCAATTCTGCACTCATCAGCATGGCCGGCCAGATGAGGGAGTGAAAACGATTTATCTCTTTTCCAACGAAATGTACATCTGCAGGCCAGTATTTTTTGAACATCTCATCATCTCTTCCGTAACCAATGGCTGAAACGTAATTCACAAGGGCATCAAACCAAACGTATATCACATGTTTTTGATCGAATGGTAACGGAATTCCCCAATTAAATGAAGTCCTTGAAACACTTATATCTTCAAGTCCGCCTTCGAGAATTTTAAGCATTTCGTTTTTCCTGAAATCAGGTTCAACAAAATCCGGATGCGTTTTGAAATGATCCAAAAGCGGTTTTGTGTACTTCGAAAGTTTAAAGAAATAGTTTTCTTCCTCAACGTGTTCAAGTGGTCTGTGGCAAACCGGGCACAATTTATCCGCGCCTACATCCTTTTCAGTCCAGAAGGTTTCATCATAGACACAATACCATCCCTCGTATTTTCCAAGGTATATGTCTCCTTTATCGTACATTTTCTGGAAAAGTTTCTGGACCGTTTTAACGTGGTAATCATCAGTCGTCCTTATGAAAAGATCATTTGAAATGTCAAGTTCCTTCCATAATTTTATGAATTTTTGTGCAAGTTCATCAACGAAATCCTTTGGCTCCATTCCTTTCTCTTTCGCAGCCCTCATTATCTTTTGACCGTGCTCGTCTGTTCCAGTAAGAAAAAATGTATCGTATCCGAGCATTCTTTTGTATCGAGCAACAACATCTGCCACGATGGTTGTATAAGCAGAACCTATATGCGGATCGGAATTGACGTAATATATAGGTGTTGTCACGTAAAAAGGCTTGGACAACTTTTTCACCTCTTCTATTTATATTCTTCTATATTATCTTCGATCTTTCTTGAAAATTCATATTATTATATCATATACTTGATCAACTTTAAATGTGAAATGTCGTTGACTCCGGCGTTAGCCTTTCGTGACAGCAAATAAGTATTTGCCATTTACCGCTTACTTCTCACTATTCACTGCGTTTTCTACGCCCCACCTGCCATTAGCCACGTGCTACGTGCTGTTCATTCATTT
>Ga0080003_1000067_pt1 | contig 73036 bp, 84 predicted proteins | sample JossMetagenome_FD_69206 | JGI IMG/M metagenome (GOLD analysis project Ga0080003, IMG submission 69206) | Hot spring microbial communities from Joseph's Coat, Yellowstone National Park, USA - JC2_E (SPADES assembly) (version 2) | ecosystem: Environmental > Aquatic > Thermal springs > Hot (42-90C)... | reverse complement strand
TCCATCCATAAATTTCTGAACAGTCGGATAATGAGATATATATTCCAGAGATAATTGATCTATAATAGTTTGGTTATATTCCACCTCAGCTATTAATTCATGATAGGATAAAATAGATCTTAATTGCAAGCAAAACAAACAATTGCCATTATGAATAAATTCTCTTACCAGAAACCATCCGCTAATTCATAAAATATAAAAAGTGTGTGGTTATTTTGTGTTTATGAACTATGAAAACACCACACAGGTAGAGTATTCAAATAATGGTATATCAAATTTTTCAAAGAGATTTATATACGTATTGAAAAAACCATTGAATGAAAGGGAAACCATTGCATTTATGACTTCTTATCAACCATATTCGATTATTCCATCAAATTTCTTTGCAATCTGCAAGCTCAAATCATCTTTTGATAATATATTGAATGAAATAATAGCCCATGAAAATCAAAGGATACTAAATGAAACATTGTACAATGAAAGGATGAAGTTAAGGAATGAAAAGAAGAGGCCATGGTCCCAGAGAACAAGGAGACCATTCAGATATATTATAGATTCTGTAAGGCCAACATTCAAGGATAGGTATATCTTAGCCTTGAAAGTTGTAGATATAATTGGAACGCCATTCACAATTTCAACAAATAAAAGGGGAAGGAAATGCACATATGATTTATCTAAAACAACAGCGGCAATATTAGCGAAAGGAGAACTATCATTTGAATCGTTATCAAAAGAAATAGAATCACTTGGTATAGATTTCACTATAAACGGCAGTAAAAAGTATCCAAAGCATTCATATTTGCACGAACTATTTGAAAAAGTAAGTGAAGAATATTATCAAAATGCACTAAATGCTCTTGATAATATGATAAAACAAGAATATTCAATGTTTGAAGAAGACATTGAAAATTATGCAGGAGATAATACAGCTATAAAATGTGATGCATTGGAGAAGAGGAGGATAAGATACAAGATAAGGCTGGCAAGGGCGAACTATCATATATTTGTATGTTCAAGGATCGGGACGAACAGCATCACGTACATAGCAAATGGTACGAACAAAGTAAAGGATCTAATGTCAGTACTTCCAGAGCATAGTTTATTGGTACTTGATGCAGAATTTGACGTTGAAAGCAATTACAATTATGCACTATTAAATGGCATAGACATTCAGGTAAGGCAAAAGAAAACAAAACCAAGAAAGAGGGGCAGGAAGAAAGGAAAAGAAAGATTCAACATAAAGAAATACAGGAAGAGGAAGTTAGTTGAAAGGGTATTTGGAAATATGGTAAAGAGAAGGATTCTATTGTATTACAGGAAAAACAAAATGAAAGGTTCGATTCTAATAGGAATAAACCATAATATAATAAATTATTACAAAAGTGAAAAATGGTGTAGCTTGTTCATTAACATTGAAGTTTAATTTTATAAGAAATCAAGCACAAAGATCATAAATATCTAGAAAAGATGCATTTTTAATAAAAGACTGAAAAGTTCAAGAAAAAATAGATTTTTTGTGGAAAAAGATAATAGAAAATAAAAATCATAAAATGAAGATAAAATAGAATTAGAATTTATGACAAGAAATAAAAAGAATTAGCGGATGGTTTTTGTAAAAAGGTAATCTTTTTATATATGTCTGAATTGTTGAATCTACCTTTAAATGTATCTTTCCCAGACACAGAGGGATAATCCTGGTGGAATCCCGTTCTTGATGCCTGAACGTTGATTTTGGGCATTAAGTAAGTGTCACGGGTAAGAGAAAAAAGAAAACGGAGGAAAAAAATATGGCAACACCGCATCATTCGAGACATGGCTCTATGGCATATTATCCTAGGAAAAGAGCCAGAAGTTTAGTACCGCACATAGATAGCTGGCCCGAGATAGCTGAAGGTCCGAAGATTCAGGGGTTTGCAGGTTACAAGGTTGGAATGACACATATATTGTTGGTTGACTGGAAAAAAAAGAGTGAAACTGCCGGCCAGGAAATAAGGATGCCAGTCACTATTGTAGAAGTCCCGCCGCTTGGTGTAGCAGCTGTTAGATTTTATACAAAAACAACATATGGTCTTCAGGTAAAGGATGAAATATGGTCAAATAACCTTGAAAAGGAAGTATCAAGAGTATTATCTATACCAAAGAAAGATCCTAAAGAAAAGATCGAAAAAATTAACAAAAAGGATATTGATGAAGTAAGGTTAATTGTTTATACAAAACCATTCAAAGTATCTGGTATTCCCAAGAAAAAACCTGAAATCATGGAAATGAGGATAGGTGGAGGGACAATAGACCAGCGTATAGATTATGCACTTGAAAAATTAGGTAAGGAAATAAATTTTAGGAATTTTGCATCACCTGGTAACCTTGTTGATGTTATTGCTGTTACAAAAGGAAAGGGTTTTCAAGGTCATATAAAAAGATTTGGTGTTAAAATACTTCCAAGAAAGAACAGAAAACATAGAAGAATGATAGGTACACTTGGTCCATGGCATCCAAACTGGATCATGTATACTGTTCCAATGGCAGGTCAACTTGGAAACCAGCAAAGAACGGAGTATAACAAGAGAATAATAAAATTTGTTGATGTTGAAAATAACAAACCAAAGGAAGATATAACACCTGCTGGAGGTTTTCTGCATTATGGATTGATAAGAAACCCCTATGTTCTTGTTCATGGATCTATACCAGGGATAAATAAAAGACTTATAAGGTTCAGGGATCCAATAAGACCAACAGATGTTAATATCGATGAAAATGAGATCAAAGTGGTTTATGTTTCTAGGAGTTCAAAACAGGGGGTATAAAAATGAAGGTTAATATTTATGATCTGGAAGGGAACGTAAAAATGCAGATGAATTTGCCAAAAGCTTTTGAATATCCATTTAGACCAGATCTTATTAAAAAAGTTGTTAATGCATATCAATCAAATTCAAGGCAGCCTTATGGTGTATCACCATTTGCAGGTTTAAGAAGAGTTGGCCATAACTGGGGTCCAAACCATGGAAGGGCAAGGGTTATGAGAAGGCCAGACGGGGACAGAGGTGTAATAATGAATAATACTGTTGGGGGAAGAACAGCATTTGCACCCACGACAAAACGTGTTTGGTATAAAAAAATAAACAAAAAGGAAAGGTTGTTATCAAAACTTTCAGCACTATCTGTTACTGCAAACAAAGAGATAGTTAAAAAAAGGGGACATATCTTTAAGGATGATCTAACACTTCCAGTTGTTGTTGATAAGTCTATTGAAGGCATAGAGAAGGTTGATGATGCTTTAAAAATATTGGAAAAACTGGGTCTTGATGGGGATATTAAAAGGGCCAAGGAAGGAACAAAGATTAGGGCTGGAAAAGGCAAATTAAGAGGAAGAAGATATTTTACACCCAGAAGTATTCTTATTGTTGTAAAAAACAAGGACAAAGCAAAAAAATCGTTTGAAAATATTCCAGGTGTTGAGGTAATTACACCATCTGAAATAAACACAGAAATACTCGCACCAGGTGCACATCCTGGAAGACTAACACTTTTTTCAGAAGATGCAATAGAGGAAATAAAGGGGTGGATTATATGAATGAGTATGATGTAATTGTAAGGCCATATATTACAGAAAAGGCAATGGTTATGATTGAGAAGGAGAACAAGTTAACGTTTATTGTACACAGGAATGCAAGCAAAAAGGAAATAAAATGGGCAATTGAAAAAATATTTAACGTAAAGGTTGCAGATATAAATATAGTATTTACAAAGGAAGGAAAAAAGGCCTTGGTAAAGCTAAAACCTGAATTCAGGGCTGATGAAATTGCTACAAGAATAGGAGTATTTTGAGGTGAATATATATGGGAAAGAGAATTAGATCAAGAAGGCGAGGTTCAGGAACATCTGTATATAGAGCACCATCTCACAGGTACATTACAGATATAACTCACCCCAAGATAGATAGTGGTGAAGGAATAGTGCTTGATATTATGAATGATCCTAGCCATACATCCCCCGTAGCTGTTGTAAAGTTTGGGAATGATTATTATTACATGCTTGCTCCATCTGGTTTATTTGTAGGAGAAAAAATATCGATAGGCTCAAATGCATCTATAAAGGATGGCAATATTCTTCCTCTTGGAAGCATACCTGAAGGTGTACCAATCCATAACATAGAATTACAGCCTAAGGATGGAGGTAGGCTTGTTAGAGCAGCGGGAACATATGCAACAATAGTTTCACATGGTGAAATGGCAACTGTACAGCTACCTTCAGGCCAATTCAAGCTTATTGATCCTAGGTGCAGGGCGGTTATAGGTATAGTGGCTGGTTCAGGAAGAACAGACAAACCATTTTTAAAAGCCGGGAACAAGATTCATTCACTTCAAAGCAGGGCAAAGAAACCATATACAGTAAGGGGTGTGGCAATGAATGCCGTTAATCACCCGCATGGTGGCGGGAATCATCAGCACGTTGGCAGACCAAGTACTGTTTCAAAGAATGCACCACCTGGGAGAAAGGTAGGAAGATTTGCTCCCAAGAGGAAAAAGAGGTGAATGTAAATGGCAAAGAAAATGGTAACATCTGAAAAAAGTGCAAGAAGAAAAAGAAGGAAATCGCAGAAGTTAGCATTGGAAAGGGCAAAGGAATTCTCATATAGGGGTTATACCCTTGATGAATTAATGAATATGAAACTTGATGAATTGATTCCTATTATGCCTTCCAGGGCCAGAAGATCACTTAAAAGGGAATGGAATAGTGAGCAATTAAAAGTATTTGAGGAATTATCCGACCCTGATGTGGAATTGGTAAAAACGAATGTAAGGGACATGGTCATACTTCCACAGTTTATAGGTAAAAGGGTTCAGTTGCACAATGGAAAGGAATTCCAGGAATTTGAAATAAAGCCAGAAATGATTGGGCATTATCTTGGAGAATTTGTTCTTACAAGGAAGGAAGTAAAACATTCAAGTCCTGGTGTAGGTGCAACAAGGTCTTCAAAATATGTACCTTTGAAATGAGGGATAAAAATGATGAGATATACTGTTCAGGATCTGCCTAAGAAACATGCCAAGGCGAGGCTTGTAGATGTGCCTGTATCGGTTAAAGATTCAATAGAAGTATGCAGGTTTCTTAGGGGAATGAAGTTGGAAGATGCCAAAGATTATCTTGAGAAAGTAATTGAGAAAAAAGCAGCCATACCATTCAAGAGTCATCTTGATTCTGTTTCTCACAGGAAAGGTTTAGGTCCAGGAAGATATCCTGTTAAAGTTTCAAAATATATTTTAGAACTGATTGCAAATGTGGAGGCAAATGCAGAAAATCAGGATCTAGATGTGGATAACCTTATCATACATTCAATACTTGTAAAAAAAGGTATTACAGTTAAGAAAAATATGCCAAGGGCACAGGGCAGAAGCACACCATTTTACAAAGAAAGGGTGCATTTTGAAATAATAGTAAAGGAGGCATAAACATGGATGAGAAAAAATTTGTACAAGAAAATGTAAAAAGATTACTTCTCAAGGAATATATTAGAAGGTTTTCAGAAAGCGCTGGTTTTGGTGGTCTTGATGTTCAGAGAACACCAATGGGAACTAGGATAGTTCTCCAGGTAGAGAAGCCAGGTTTAATAATTGGTAAAAAAGGATCCAAGATTAAGGATTTAACAGATCTTATGACATCAAAATTCGGGATAGAGAATCCACAAATAGAGGTAAAAGACGATCCTAATCCAAATCTGAATGCAAATATAATGGCAAAAAAGCTTGCAGTAGCACTTGAATCCGGTTGGCATTTCAGGAGGGCTGCACATTCTACACTTAAAAGAATTTTAGATTCAGGTGCAAAGGGTGCACAAATAATAATCAGTGGTAAGCTTGGTGGTGATAGGGCCAAGAGAGAAAAGATCACAGCAGGTAAAATCAAATACTCAGGGAAACCAAAGGAGCTTGTCAGGGTTGGTTATGCCGTTGCAAAAACGAAGCCCGGAATCATTGGTGTTACCGTAAAAATATTACCACCAAATGCAAAATTACCTGATGAAATAGGTATTGTTGAACCAAAGGAGGAAGTAGAAAATGAAGGAACTCAAAGCGAAACAACTGAGAACAATGAGCAATGAAGAAATTTTAAAGAAGCTAGATGAACTTGGTTCAGAGCTTTTAAACGAGAGAGGCCTTTCATCCATGGGTGGAGCGCCTCATAACCCTGGCAGAGTTAAATCGCTGAGGAGACAGATAGCTAGGCTAAAGACAGTGCTCAAAGAAAAGGGTGTAAAAATATGATTTGGATGAACATAATTGGAAAAGAGGTTGAAATAATAGATTCATCAAATTCTCTTTTGCTTGGGAGAAAAGGTATAGTTTTGGATGAAACAAGGAATATTATTAAGATAGCTGATAAAAAAGAGATTATGGTACCTAAGGATACTGTTAATCTTCTTGTTGATGGGAAAATAGTTTATGGTAAAGAAATAAGGTTCAGGCCAATTGACAGAATTTCAAGAAGGTGATTCAAATGAAAAATATAGGTATTGATGTTAAAGTTCCGGAAAAGGAATGCAACGATCCAAACTGCCCTTTCCATGGTAGCCTAAAGATAAGAGGTCAGATCATGGAAGGAAAGGTTTTAAGTACGAAAATGGTCAGAACTGCTGTTGTTAGGAGGGATTATCTTTTTTATAATAAAAAATACGAAAGATACGAAAAAAGAATGAGCAAATATCATGTTCATGTTCCTGATTGCATAAGTGTATCTGAGGGGGATACCATAAAATTCATGGAATGCAGACCAATATCAAAGACAGTATCCTTCGTGGTAATAGAAAATCTGGGAGGCGCTGACAAATGAAGGCATTAGCTGGAAGGCAAACGAGAGGCTTGCCAACAGGTGCTGAAATAGAATGTGCTGATAACACGGGTGCAAAAGTGATAGAAATAATAACAGTGCTTGCCTACCATAGCACAAAAAGGAGACAGCCTGCTGCTGGCGTTGGTGATGTTGTTGTTGTAAGTGTTAAAAAAGGATCACCTGATACAAGAAAAAAGGTTATGAGAGCTGTAATAATCAGGCAAAGGAGACCATTCAGAAGACCAGATGGTACAATGATCTTCTTTGAGGATAATGCAGCAGTTATAGTTACAGAAACAGGTGAGACCAAAGGTACTGAGATAAAAGGCCCAGTTGCCAAGGAGGCTGCAGAAAGGTGGCCAAGGATAGCAGCAATTGCATCATCAATAGTTTGAGGTGAAAAATATGGTAAAACCAACTAAAATAAGGAAATACGTTTACAATGCTCCTAAGCATGTAAGAAGAAGGATCATTTCATCACATCTGAGCAATGATCTGTATTCAAAATATGGTATAAGATCCATATACGTGAGGAAAGGGGATACTGTAAGGATAATGAGAGGTCTTTTCAGAGGCTTTGAGGGAAAAGTATCCAACGTTGATCTCAAGAAAATGAAGATTAACGTGGAAGGTGTACTGATCAACAAGGCCGATAAAAAGCAGGTATCCAGATGGGTAGATGCATCAAATGTACTCATTACAAAGTTAGATCTTTCTGATAAAGAAAGACTTGAAAAGTTAAAAAAGGTTGCGCAAATGAAAAATAAAGTAGTTGAAGAAGAAGGTGAGAAAGTTGAGCAAACATCTGAAGAGGTTAAACCTGAGCAAAATAACACAGTTGCATAGAAAGGAGCATAAGTTCTCTGTCAAACCTAGAGCAGGACCGCATCCAAACAATAAGAGTTTGACATTAGCACTTATAATAAGGGACTACCTTGGTTATTCTAATACACTCTGGGAAACGAAAAAGATACTTGCCCAGAGGAAGGTAAAAGTAAATGGTAAGGTGGTTACGGATTATAAGTTTCCAGTTGGATTTATGGATGTTGTAACTGTAATCGATCTTAATAAGAATTTCAGGGTTGTTTATGATACTAAGGGAAGGTTAAGGCTTGTAGAAATACCTCTAGAGGATGCATCATGGAAATTATCAAGGGTTGAAAATATAAGACAAATAAAGGGTAAAAAATTCCAGTATAATTTGAACGATGGTAGGAATTTTATTCTTAACGAGAAGGTTTACAATACTGGAGACTCTTTAAAGATCGATCTTTCAACAGGGAAGGTAATCGATCACATTCCATTGTCAGAAAATAACTTTGCCTTTATTACAGGTGGAAAGAATGTGGGAAAGATAGCAAAAATAGAATCTTACAAGATCGTTAATGCTGTAACACCTAACATGGTGAAGTTCAAGGATGGTTTTGAAACAGAAAAGAATTATGTTTTCCCAGTGGGCGTAATTAAGCCACTGGTACAGTTGCCAGAGGTGAATCTGAATGAACAATGAAAATCCAATGCGTAACATAGTTATTGAAAAGGTAGTTATCAATATAGGTGTAGGTGAAGGCGGAGAAAAACTGAAAAAGGCAGAGAAGGTTATAGAAATCCTAACGGGCAGAAAACCCGTTGAAACAATTTCAAAAAATACAATAAGAGACTTTAACATAAGAAAAAGGCAGCCCATTGGCACTAAAGTCACTTTAAGGAAGAAAGATGCTGAAGAATTCCTAAAAAGGGCCTTATGGGTAAAAAATTTCAAACTTCCACAGTATTCATTCGATGAAAATGGCAATCTTAGCTTTGGCATAAGGGACTACACAAGTTTTGAGAATGTTAAATATGATCCGGACATTGGTATTTTTGGATTTGATGTTAATGTAAAGTTCAAAAGGAAAGGTGGCTACAGGGTTCAGAACAGGGAAATAAATAGCAGAAGTATACCAAAGAGGCACAGGGTAAAGAAAGAAGAGGTTATTGAATTTATGAAAAAGAACTTCGGAATAGAAATTTTGGAGGTGAAGTAAGTGGCACAACCAAAACTTAGACCAAAGAAGAAGTATGGCAGGGTTGAAGGCTGCGAGAGGTGTGGAAGAAAGAGAGGCATAGTGAGGAGATACGGTTTACACCTTTGCAGGCAATGTTTCAGAGAAGTGGCTAATGATATTGGCTTTAAAAAATACTCTTGAGGTGATGTATAAATGCAAAATGATCCGCTTAGCGATGCGCTGAGCAAAATAAAAAATTCGGTCAAAATAGGGAAGCTTGAGGTAGATATAATGCCAGCAAGCAAACTTATAGGTAGGGTACTAAAAATTATGCAGGATTACAATTATATTAAAGAATTCGAATACGTTGATAACATGAAGGGTGGTATTTTCAGGGTAAAACTTCAGCCGGCCATAAATAGTTGTGGATCCATAAAACCAAGATTTTCTGTAAAAAGAGAAGATATTGAAAAATTCGAGGCAAGATATTTACCAGCACAGGATTTTGGTATAATAATTATTTCAACAAACAGAGGACTGATGACCCATTCTGAGGCCAAAAGGAATGGGCTAGGTGGGAAGCTGGTTGCATATGTTTATTGAGGTGATAAAAAAATGCCAGTAAGTGAAACAATAGAATTAAAAATGGAGCTTCCCAAAGGTGTTAGCGCTAGATATGAAAATGGTGTTTTAACGATAAAGGGTCCCAAGGGTGAGATAAGTAGAACATTCATTGATGATAGGGTAAAGATGCAGTTAAACGGTAATAGCATTATAATAAATGTTTCATTGCCAGACAGAAAGGATTCAGCACTCGCAGGAACCTGGAAGGCCCATGTAAGAAACATGGTTAAAGGCGTTACAGAGGGTTATGTTTACAAACTCAAGATTGTTTATGCCCACTTTCCAATGAAAGTAAATATAAAAAATAACGAGGTAATAATTGAAAACTTCCTTGGTGAAAAGACACCAAGGAGAGCTGAAATATTTGGTAATGTGAAGGTTGAGATAAAAAATGATATTGTTACAGTTACAGGCATAAACATTGAAGAAGTAGGGCAAACAGCAGCCAACATTGAGAGAGCTACAAAAATTAAGGATTACGATCCTAGGGTATTTCAGGATGGTATATACATAATAAGCAAAGGTGATGAATGATGAGAAAAATGAATCCTTCACTCGAAAGGATTTTTAAAATAAAGATGGAAATGTCAAGAAATAGGCCCCTTTTTAGGAGGCAGGAATGGTTCAGGTATAAGAAACTGGGTGATTCGTGGAGGAGACCAAAAGGGAAACATTCAAAGATGAGAGAACACCGTGGATACAGGCCTCCTAATGTTGATTCAGGGTTCAGAGGGCCAAGGGCGGTAAGATATCTCCATCCATCCGGTTATAGGGACGTTCTTGTTCATAACGTTAAGGATCTTGAATCATTAAATCCTGAAACAGATGCTGTAAGAATAGCATCTTCTGTAGGGAAAAGGAAAAAGGAAGACATATACTCAAGGGCAAAAGAATTAGGTCTTAAAGTTCTAAATTACAGGGAGGTGCAGTAAAAATGGATGTTAGTTTTCAGAAATCCATAGCAGCAAAGATACTCAAATGTGGCAAATCAAGGGTCTACATAGATCCTAAGGCACTTGATGATGTTTCAGAAGCTATTACCAGGGAAGATATAAGGATGCTTATTAAAAAAGGTCTAATTAAAAAAATGCCCAAAAAAGGAAATTCAAGATCAAGGATAAGGAAAAATATGAAACAAAAGCAGAAAGGTTTGAGAAATGGCCAAGGTTCAAGGAAAGGTACAAAATATGCAAGGTTAGCGAGCAAGAGGAGATGGGTAAAGGCAATAAGATCCATAAGAAGAGAATTAAGGAATCTGAAAAAAGAAGGAAAAATAGATAGAAAAACATACAGGAAGTATTACAGATATGCAAAAGGTGGTATGTTCAAGAACAGGGCACATCTCCTGATACATCTTAAGGAAGTGGTGAAATAATATGAGTTTAGGTCCAAGGTATCATGTTAAATTTAGAAGAAGAAGGGAAAACAAGACGGATTACAGGAAAAGGCTAGCCCTTCTAAAATCAGGTGAACCGAGAGCAATAGTAAGAAAAACGCTGAGGAACACAATAGTGCAGATTTCATTATACGATGAAAAAGGTGATAGGATTGTTACATCTGCGAATTCAATTGAACTCAAAAAACTCGGATGGAATTTTTCAACAAAAACCCTTCCAGCAGCGTATCTAACTGGTTATCTAGCAGGAAAAAGGGCTATAAAAAATAAATTAGAAAGTGCTGTTCTTGACCTTGGGATGCAGAGACCGACAAAGGGTGGAAGAGTATTTGCAGCGTTAAAAGGTATGCTTGATGCAGGTCTTGAAATTCCTTACAGTGAAGAAATACTCCCAGATGAGGACAGGCTTAATGGTAAACACATAAATGAAGAAATTGCCTCAAAGGTTGAAGAATTGAAATCTAGGATGGAGGTATAATTATGGCTGAAGTTCAGAGCTGGACACCAAAAACCAAGCTTGGCAAACTTGTGCTAGAGGGAAAGATCACAAGTATGTCTGATGCACTAGCATCAAGGCTTCCATTAAAGGAACCTCAGGTTGTTGATATGCTATTACCGAATCTTGAAGAAAAGGTAGTAGACATTAAAATGGTTCAGAGGATGACTGATTCAGGTAGGAGAACAAAATTTGCTGTTACTGTTGTAATAGGAAACAAGGATGGTTTTGTTGGTATTGGCAGGGCCAAGGGGAAGGAAGTTGGTCCCATAATCAAAAAGGCTATAGATAATGCAAAGCTCAATTTAATTGAAATAAAAAGAGGTTGTGGCTCTTGGGAATGCGGTTGCAACAGGCCACACTCACTACCTTTTAAAGTGGAAGGTTCTTCAGGATCTGTAAGAGTAATTCTTAAACCTGCGCCAAGGGGCGTTGGTCTTGCAGTTGGAGATGTTGCTAAGGATGTTCTGAGATTGGCTGGAATTCAGGATGTTTGGGGATTTACTGAGGGCCATACAAAAACAACAGTTAATTATGCAATAGCGGCCTATAACGCATTAAAACAGACAGCAATGGTTAAACTGAACGAGAAGATAACCCTAAACCTTGCCATATACAAGGGAGGTGGAACAAATGTACGCAGTAATAAGAGTTAGGGGCAGAGCTGGAGTAAATGCTGATGTTGTACAAACACTTAAATATCTAAGGCTAACAAGGATAAACCATCTTGTTCTTTTGCCCAAAAACAAATATGTTGAAGGTATGCTAAGAAAGGCAAAGGATTACATCACCTGGGGTGAAATAGATAAGGATACGCTTGTTGAGCTTTTGCAAAAAAGAGGGAGGCTTGTGGGTGATAAACCCATAGATATGGAATATTTACAGAAGAACAATTTTTCAAGTTTCGAAGAACTTGCTGATGCAATACTTGAAAAAAAGGTAATATATTCAAAACTGCCTTATATAAAACCAATATTTAGGCTCAATCCTCCACGCGGTGGTTACAAAAATACAAAAAGATCTGTAAAGGAGGATGGTGATCTTGGATACAGGCAGAAGGAAATAAACAAATTAATCAAGAGGATGATGGTGATATAGATGTCATACAGCAGAGGAAGAAAATTCAGAGGATACAGAAGGCATGGCCATGGAATGAAGGGTAGAAGAGGATATGGCCTAAAGGGTGGAAAGGGATTTGCAGGCCTCGGTAAGCATAAATGGATATGGCTTAACAAATATTATAGGGATCACTGGGGCAGGCACGGTTTCACGAGCCATCACCCATCAAGAAAAGATGTAGAAATAAATCTAATGGATCTTCAGGAAAATTTGCAGCTTTTTGCAGATTTGGGTATTGCAAAGAATGAAAACGGTTATTGGTTCGTCGACCTCTCCATGGCAAAAATAACAAAGCTTCTTGGTAGTGGCAGAATTAAAGACAAAATCAGGGTAAAGGTTGCAAAAGTAAGCAAGATAGCAAAGAAAAAACTAGAAGAAGCAGGCGGTGGGGTAGAATTTAATGCCTGAAGAAGAGGAGATACCAAGGAATAGGTCAGTTGGAATAGTCATAATTATAATATTTATCTTAACCCTTTACATTTACAAGGCTTATGAATCAAGTTCAATACTTTCAATACAATCATTCTGGAATAGTATTGTTAAGGATTGGATAGATACCATACTTTTTATAATTTTAATAGGCCCATTATTTTACCTTTCATACCTTGTTGCATCATATAGGGGTGAAAAAAAGAGCAAACTTTACGGTCTTCTGCCCCTTGTTGAAAGGTTGCCTGTGATAAGGAAACCGCAGAGGCATGTGAGATTCAGGGAGAAGCTTTTCTGGACGGGCTTGATACTTGTTCTATACTTTGTGATGACAAATATTTACATATATGGCCTTAACACAACAAACATGATAGATGTGTTTTCATCCTTCAGGGCTATAATGGCCGGTGCTCAAGGTTCAATTCTTGACCTTGGTATAGGCCCAATAGTTACAGCCAGCATTATAATGCAGCTTTTTGTGGGTGCGAAACTTCTGAACCTGGATCTTGGAAATGAAGAGGACAGGTCTCTTTATCAAGGTGTTCAAAAATTGTTGGTTATAATAATGATTTTTGTCGAAGCAATACCACAGGTATTCGGTTATTTAACACCTGATTCTTCATTTGTTAATATGCTTAATGGTGTTTGGCCTGGGCACGGCACATTCCTCGCAGATACGTTCATAGTTTTGCAGCTGTTCTTCGGTTCATACCTCCTCTTTATGATGGATGAACTTGTTAGCAAATGGGGCATAGGGTCAGGTGTTTCGCTTTTCATAGCTGCAGGTGTTTCACAGGCACTTATTACGGGTACAATAAATTGGATACCTGGAACACCATCGCAACCAGTTTCAGTATTGAATCCACCAAGTGGAACAATACCCAGGACGTATTACTTATTGACACACTTTTCAGCAGCAGATCTTTACAATGGCAGGATAGAAACTGTTCTCTTTGGAATGCCAAATGGTATTGTGGCGCTGATAGGTACATTGATAGTATTTTTCCTAGTAGCATGGACAGAGAGCACAAAAATAGAATTGCCTCTTGCTCATGAGAGGGTTAGAGGTGCAAGGGGAAGATACCCGATAAAGCTTCTTTATGCATCAAACATACCTGTAATATTGACATCAGCATTGATGGCGAACATTACGATGTGGTCATTAATATTCTGGACAAATCCAGCACTTGCTCATGTGCCCATATTAGGTCATGATCCATTGTTTGGTGTTTATCCAACGGCTCAGCAGGCATCGCTTTATGGTATTCAAACATCAACGCCCATAGGTGGACTTGCATATTATCTGAGTAATATAAATGGTTTAGGTCAATGGTTATTACCTTTAATGGAACCATCCACATATGCGTCCGCATTCCTAGGCCATACAGAACTTCAGTTTGTTATTCATGTTCTTGCCTATACACTCTTTATGATTGGTATGAGCATATTGTTTGCCAAGTTCTGGATTGAAACAACCAACATGAATGCTGAAGCGGTTTCTAAACAAATTTTGAGTAGTGGAATGCAGATACCCGGGTTCAGGAGGGAACCAAAGGTAATAGAAAGCGTTTTAAACAAGTACATCCCTCCAATCACCATCTTTAGCGGTGCTGCTGTTGGAGCACTTGCAGCATTTGCTGGACTGATAGGCACTGTTGGAAATACAACAGGTACAGGCGTTTTGCTTACAGTTGGCATAGTAATACAGTTCTATGAAGCTATGGGTAGGGAACAGCTTATGGAAATGCACCCTGTAATAAGACAGTTCTTCGAGGGATAAATATGAAGATTGTCGTTACTGGAGTTCCAGGTGTTGGAAAATCAACTGTGATGAACGGTGTTTGCGAAAAATTGAATTATAGAATAATGAACTTTGGCGATGTGATGTTAGAAAAGGGAAAGGAATTTGGTGTTAAAAACAGGGATGAAATAAGAAAATTGCCTTTAGAGAAACAAAGAGAACTTCAAAGGCTTGCTGGTGAATATTTAGGAACAATGGAAAATATAATAATAGACACGCATATGAGCATTAAAACACCATCAGGTTTTTTACCAGGTCTTCCAGAATGGGTTTTAAAGGCAATAAACCCCTCTATGCTTGTTCTTATTGAAGCAGATCCTGCAAGCATAGATTTAAGAAGAAAAAAAGACGAATCCAGACACAGGGACAAGGAAGATATTAATGGCATTGAATTGCATCAGATGATGAACAGGTATTTTGCGGCTTCCTGTTCTATTTTAACAGGTGCTACAGTTGTAATCATAAAAAATGAAGATGGAAAGGTTAATGAGGCTGTGGATTTATTGGTAAAGATGATATCATATGGCTGAACAAAAACCTTCTCCTAATCCTGCGGGATCAATGACCAGCCTTTATTTCATATTCTTTATGGTCATAATGATGATCCTCATTTTTCCAGATTTCAGGAATGCACTGGCAATAGGTGTTGGATATGTTTTTACACCATTGCTTGGTTTTGGAGGTAAATTCCCTGTTTTGACCATGATATTTGCTGGATTGCTTCTTACAATAATAAATATGTATGCAAGACACTACTTTGTCAATTGGTATGAAGCAGCTAGAATCCAAGAAAAGGTTAAATATATATCAAAAAAGATGAGGGAAGCTTATAGAACAAGGGATACAGGTAAAGTTCAAAAATTCCAAAAGATTCAGCAAAAGCTTATGATGGATCAGATGAAAATATCACAAGATCAGATGAAGCCTATGGTTGTAACTCTAATAATTGTAATAGCCATTTTTTCTTGGCTTTATTATTTCTTGGATTCAATACCGCCATTGCTGAGGGTTTTTGCTATGCCATGGACCTGGCCTAGCGGTATAGATATTACCGGCGGTATATCCATGTTCCCATACTGGCTGATACTTTATTCATTCTTCACTTTTCCATTGGGATATTTCATCACATACCTCTTCAAGATGTATGAATTCAGGAAAAGGCTGAGGGAAATATGATCATAATCATAAGCGGTCCACCAGGTTCTGGGAAAACAACAGTTGCAAAAATGTTATCTGAAAAATTGAACTATCCTTTAGTTTCAAGCGGTGATTTATTTAGATCTATGGCTAAGGAGCATAACATGGACATAGAATCTTTTTCAAAATTTTCCGAAAGAAATGATTATATTGACAGGGAGATAGATGATAAAATTCTTAAAATTATGAAAAATGATGGTAATATTATAATTGATTCAAGATTAGCAGGTTGGTTTGCAAAAAGGAACAACATAGATGCATTCAAAATATATTTAAATGCAAGCAGGGAAAAAAGACTGGAAAGAATAAACAAGCGTGAAAAAACATCTATGGACGATCTTGTTCTCAGGGAAAAGAGTGAAATAAAAAGGTACAAACATATATATGGTATTGATTTTAAAGATCTTTCTATTTATGATCTTGTAATTGATACGGAAAATTTATCACCTGAAGATATTGTAAATAAAATATTGGAAAGTGTTAATAAATGGGCGAAATAGAAGTAAGGAAGGAGTTTGGTTTTGTAATCGTTGACAAACCATATGGCCCAACAAGCCATCAGGTGAGCGCATGGGTTAGAGATATGTTTGGTGTTGAAAAAGCTGGGCATGCGGGAACACTTGATCCACATGTTACAGGTGTTTTGCCCATTGGGCTTAACAGGGCAACAAAAATTATTAATGTAATACACATACAAGATAAGGAATATGTTGCATTGATGTATTTACATAGCAGGGCTGAAGAGGAAAAAATAAGAAAGGTATTTTCAGAATTTGTTGGTGAAATTTATCAAACAGTCCCTGTAAGGGCTGCAGTTTCAAGAAAGCAGAGGAAAAGAATGATACATGACCTTAAAATTTTAGAGATAGAAGATAGGGAGATACTTTTCACCGTGGTTACTGAGTCTGGTACATACATCAGAACATTATGTGTAGATTTAGGCGATGCTATAGGCACAGGTGGTAATATGGTTGAATTGAGGAGGACAAGAACAGGACCCTTTGGAGAGGATAGGATGCACACACTACAGGAAATAAAGGATGCTATAGAATTCTATAAAGAGGGAAACGATAAACCGCTTCTTGAAATATTAAGACCGGGTTATGAAATCGTTTCCTTTCTTCCAAGAATTGTTGTAAAGGACACTGCTGTAGATGCGTTAGCCCATGGAGCTCCATTATATAGAATTGGCATAGACGAAATTAAAGGAGATGTGAAATTGAATGGTTTAGTAGCCGTTTTCACACATAATAATGAATTAGTAGGAATTGGAAAGGTTGTAAATAATTTAAACGACCAGACGAAACAGCCTGTTTTAAAAATGGAAACTGTATTAATGGAAAGGGGTAAATATCCACCAGCTTGGAAAAATCCATGAAAAATTTGATATTGTGAAAATTATTGTATTAATTAATGATAGAAATTTATTGGAACAGGGCAGTTGGTATAAATGGCAATAAGGTTGAAGAATTTAAATTTCCTAAAGAAAATTTGAGCAAAATATTTTATAGCATAAAAAATAAAGACTTTACTTTTTTAGGAGAATTTTATGAAAAATATGGTCCATATGTAGTCATAAAGAGCGGAAATGCTACAGATATATTGCAAAAAGTATTGATAGATTATGGAAAAATGCTAATTGAAAGGTCTAATAAAAGTGAGATGAAGGTAATGGAATCAATAAAGTTTTATCACGAACTGGAAAAGATTATGAACGATTATAAGAACCATATGCAGGATTGGTATGAAATTTTTGATCCATATTCAAGGTACATGCTTTCAGAAGAAAAGTTTTTAAACAAATCACTCCAGGGAATTAATTCTCCAAGCCCTTCAGATGTTTCTTTGTACAATGAAATAACAAAGAACTATAAATTACTTGAGGATTTAAAAAAGAGGATTGAATATTATATTGAATCTACAATGAAAGAAAATTTTCCTAATTTGGAAGGTATCGCAGGTCCAATACTTGGTTCTGAACTGATCCTTCTAACAAATGGTATTAGAAATCTTGCAAATTCACCAGCGAGTAGAATACAGATTCTTGGTGCAGGAAAGGCATTTTACAGGGCTAGAAAAAAGAATGTGCCTGGACCTAAGCACGGTATAATCTTTAAGCACCCCTTCGTTCATGCTTCAAAGGACAGGGGTAAAAATGCAAGAATACTTTCAGGAAAAATTGTGATTGCTGCCAGAATAGATTATTACAGTGGCAAAAAAGATGAATATTTTCTAGATAATGCGAAAAAAAGCTTTTCGAAGACTCAATAGATATCTAGGGATTTTTGTTCCCTGTATTTTTCACCTTTTATTTTTACAGGATAAATACCAGTTAGACAACCAAGACAAAGATCATCCCTGTTGAAACCTATTGCCTCGATAAGTCCATCTATGCTTATATAGGCAAGTGAATCTGCATTGATAATTTTTCTAATTTCCTCAATACTTTTGCCTGCGGCTATGAATTCACTTCTTGTTTTCATGTCTATTCCAAGGTAACATGGCGCAATGATGGGTGGTGATCCTATGCGTACATGAACTTCTTTTGCACCAGAGCTTTTTAAAAGGTTTACAATTTTTTTCATTGTATTTCCCCTTACAATACTATCATCCACGAGAACAATTTTTTTATCCTTTATTACATTTTTTACAGGATTTAGCTTAAGCTGTATTTCCTGTATTCTCCCCATCTGGTCAGGTATGATAAACGTTCTATCCACATATCTGTTTTTCATTAGTCCTTCCACAAAAGGTATACCTGATTCTTCAGCATAACCTAGAGCATGAGTCCTTCCAGAATCAGGTACAGGAACGACTATGTCCGCTTCAACAGGGCTTTCCCTTGCAAGAATTTTTCCAAGGTTTTTCCTCACATCATATACACTTCTACCATCAATTATGCTATCTGCCCTGGCAAAATAAACATATTCAAACATACAGTGAGCCATATGACCATTTTCTATCGTTCCAAAAGACAAATAGCCATCTTCTTTTAATTCTATGATTTCTCCTGGTTTTATATCCCTGATAATCTTTCCATTTAATGTATCAAATGCAACACTTTCTGATGCAACACCAACTGCATTTTCAACTTCACCTAGTACAAGAGGTCTTATAGCAAGTGGATCTCTTATTGCAAAGACCCTGTTATTTATCATCAAAACGAGTGAATATGAACCTATTAGCATTGACATTGTTTTTCTTATTCCTTCCACAATGTTGCCCATTTTACTTATGTTGTATGAAAGCAATCTAATGATTACTTCACTGTCAGATTCAGTGCTGAATGATATACCCTGTGATTCCAAGAATTCTTTCAGTTCCCCCGCGTTTGAAATCTCGCCGTTATGGCCAATGGCCATATCTCCTGCAGAACCATGGATCAAAATAGGCTGGGCATTATTTATTGTGGATGATCCAGATGTTGAATATCTGACATGACCTATACCCACATTGGAATTTAATTTCTTGAGCGAATCTAAATTAAAAATTTCATTTACAAGGCCCATACCCCTAGTAACAATTATCTTATTATTGAAAACACCAATCCCGGCGGATTCTTGACCTCTATGCTGTAAAGCCCTCAAGGCATAATAAAGATAAAGAGAAATGTTTACCTTGCCATTAAAGCCCACTACACCACAATGGTCATTTCTTCTTCGCCCAGGCATAATGACGTAATCTTGGGGCGGGGAATCCACAGTGAGAGCACCTCTTTTCTCTTACATTAAAAGTTCTATGACCACATCGCCTACAAACTATATGAGTTTTATTTTTATTCTTTTTTCCCATTGCTGGTGTACCAGATCCCATAATAATTCACCTCTTTATGACGGGGATATATATATTACATTATCCCCTCTCACCACGACTATAGGGTAACTCCCCTTTGATTGATTATCTGAAAATTCTTCAGCATTTTTAAGGACAAGATTCATGTGTTGATCGTATCCAGTAAGAATGCCTCTATACTCCTTGTTACCTTTTACGCAAACTAACACATTTTTATTTAAGGAATTCTGAAGTATTTGTAGTGGCTTAGCTATTTGATCCATAATTATGGAAATTACATTATGTATTAAAATGTATCGTATATTTAATTTTATATCGATATGTTTATTCGAGCATAATAATATTTATATCTCATTAAAGTATTGATTATATGGTGAAAAATATGTTAGGAGGATATATAGGAAAAATATTAAGAGTAAATCTTTCTAGTGAGAAAATAAATATAGAAAATCTCAATGAAGAATATGCAAGAAAATATATTGGTGGCAGGGGGCTTGCAACAAGGTATTATATGGATATAGTAAAGGATGCAAACATTGATCCCCTTGATGAAAAAAATGCGCTTATATTTGCAACAGGTCCTTTAACAGGAACACCAGCCCCATCTGCGAGCAGATATATGGTTGTTACAAAAGGATTCTTAAATAATGCTATTGCAGGCAGTAATTCAGGAGGTTTTTTTGGTCCAGAGTTGAAATTTGCAGGATTTGATATGATAATTCTTGAAGGAAAGGCAAAATCACCAAAATACCTCTACATAAAGGATGGTAAAGCAGAACTAAGGGATGCATCACATCTATGGGGAAAGGATACGCATGAAACAACTGACATGCTTCATAAAGAATTGGGCGATGACAAGGTTGAAGTTGCTTGTATAGGGCCGGCAGGTGAAAATCTTGTCAGGTTTGCAGCTGTAATAAATGATAAGCATAGGGCAGCTGGTAGGACAGGTGTAGGTGCGGTAATGGGTTCAAAAAAACTTAAAGCAATAGCGGTGAGAGGTACAGGTAAAGTACCTATTGCAAATAAGGCAGAATTCACAAATGTGTTAAAGGATAAATTGAAAAAAATTAAAGAGAATTCAGTTACTGCTCAGGGTTTACCATCTTATGGAACAGCAGTTTTAGTAAATATAATTAATTCACAGGGTCTTTATCCTACCAGGAATTTTCAGTTTGGTCAATGGGAACATGCAAATGATTTGAGCGGTGAATCCATGGCAGATAAGTACCTTATTAAAAATAAAGCCTGCTTTGCTTGTCCTATTGCATGTGGCAGGGTGACAAAGTTAGATGATCTCGACAGTGAGGGACCTGAATATGAATCACTATGGACTATGAGTGCAGACCTTGACATACCAGATTTTGAAAGTGTCATTGAGGCGAATTATTATTGCGATAAATATGGACTTGATACCATTTCATTCGGTGGAACTCTTGCTGCCGCTATGGAACTATATGAAAAAGGATATATTAAGGATAATGAACTCGATGGTATTAAGTTAAATTTCGGAAATGCTGAAGCACTAGTAAAAATGCCTGAAATGATTGCCTACAGGAAAGGTTTTGGTAATAAACTTGCAGAAGGATCCTACAGGTTTGCATCTTCTTATGGCCATCCAGAATTTTCTATGAGCGTAAAGAAACAAGAACTTCCTGCTTATGATCCTAGAGGTGCATATGGTCATGCACTGGAATATGCAACTAGTAATCGCGGTGGATGTCACGTCAGGGGTTATATGATTTCACCTGAAATTCTTGGTATTCCAGAAAAGCTTGACCCATTAAAAGTAGAGGGAAAGGGAGCATATACAAAGATGTTCCAGGATCTTACTGCTGTCATAGATTCCTCTGGCGTATGTCTTTTCACATCATTTGCATTAGGTGCTGATGATTACAGGGATATGTTAAATGTTGTAACAGGCTTTAATTATACAACGGAGGAAATGATGCTTGCAGGTGAAAGGATTTGGAATATGGAAAGACTTTATAACCTCAATGCAGGATTTACAAAAGCAGATGACACCTTACCCCCAAGAATGTTAAAAGAACCTATGCCAGATGGTCCTGTAAAGGGTAGTGTTGTGCCACTAGACACGTTAATCAGGGATTACTATGCTGCCAGGGGTTGGGACCAGGATGGAAAACCAACAAAGGAAAAATTAAAATCCCTTGGCCTATAATTTTTTTTATGATTGTCAAATATTTCGCAACACTAAGAAAGATCACAGGTGTTCAGGAAGAAAATATTCAGGCAAAAAATATTAGAGAACTGCTTGAGATTATAATAAAGAAATACGGTAAAGAATTTCAAAATTCTCTTTATGATTCAAATGGTTTTAAAAAGGGTGTAATAATATTAAAGAATGGAAAGAACATAATATATCTCAATGATTTAGAAACAGAACTAAGCAGTGATGATATTGTTTCCATCTTTCCTCCCGTTGCTGGAGGTTGAAAAATTTAAAATATTGGTAGGGGTATGTGAGATTAGTAACTAAATTTTTTTATTGCTTGGATAAAGGCTATTCAATCGATAGAAATTGATAAATTAAAAAGAAAAATAATCTCTTGGAAAAGCACATATTTAGCTTTTTATTTGTTTAGAATATCTTCCTTGCAAGAGGGATGAATATTACATTAAGCATAAAGATGCAGAGAAATCATCTCTGAACTATCTTGATATCTAGAAAAAATAACAATAACTATAGCTATTGAATTATCAGCAATTTAAATATAATTTCGTTCGCTTGATAATGCACAAAAATATAAGGAAAATAGGATTGATAAAACTATGTTGTTTTAGCCAGAATAAAAGTATGCAAATAACTTTGCAACTGGCTTATATGTGATATTTTTCTACAGACAGAATTTGATTTTTGAATTAGTAAGAACTAATTCTTTGTATGGAGATTAGCTCACTTTATTATCAATAAATTTATAGATTGAATAACATTTACAAAATTTAATGATTGTGTTACTTGTTGGAATGCCCGGTTCAGGAAAAGATGAATTCATTAAAAAAGCAAGGGAATTAGGCATTGAGGTAATAAGTATGGGTGATGTAGTAAGAGATTATACTTTATCCTTAGGCATGGAACTCAGCAATAGTAATGTAGGAACTGTTGCTAATGAAGAAAGAAAAAAAAATGGAATGGACATTTGGGCAAAAAGAACATTGGAAAAAATAAAATCTGAAAGATGTGTAATTGATGGCATAAGAAATAAAGAAGAAATAGAATATTTCAAGAATAATTTTAAGGAAAAGATTACTGTAGTTGCAATTCTATCTTCTCAACAGACCAGGTTTAAAAGAATTATGGTGAGGTCAAGGAAGGATGATGCAAAAAATTGGAATGAATTTGTTGAAAGAGAAAAAAGGGAACTTTCTTGGGGTCTGGGAAATGTAATTGCACTAGCTGATTATTACATTATAAATGAAGGAACACTGGATGAATTCAGATCTAGAGTTGAAAATTTTTTAAAAGGGCTTAAAGACTGTTAAACCCTTCTGATGATAAATTTTAATTTTATCATCAGAGATTATTTTTACATTTAACCCTGGGTATGTGAAAACGGGCATTGAACCGTAAATATAAATTACATTTTCTTTTCCATCAATTTTTTCATCTGAAAATTTTTCCAGTTCATATTTATTATCCAAGATCCATTTTTCTTTGTATGTGAAAAAGAACTGGTGTTTTTCAGTAATTAAAATGCCCGTTGCACCGTATAATTCCTTTTCCTTTTTTATCCACCATGGAAATTTATCAATTGTCATATATCCCTTTTCTGAAGGTATTAAAACTGCATCACAGTAAGGACAAATATGTATTAATTCTCCAGGGAATGTTTTTTGTGTTGCAAAACAAACAGGGCATTTCATTATCTTATTGCCTCTAAAATTTTTATCGCTTCCTTTGTTTCTTTCACGTCATGAACTCTCAAAATATTTGCACCATTCATGGCAGCATATATAGCTGAAGATATAGAACCAATGAGCCTATCATTAACATTTTTTTTCAGTATTTCACCTATAAAACCCTTCCTTGATAATCCTATAAGGATGGGAAAGCCTAATGATTTGAAGGATTGAAGCTCTTTCAGTATTGCAATATTATGTTCAACATTTTTGCCGAATCCTATTCCAGGATCAATTACAATAAAATCCTTCCTGATACCATTTCCTAAGGCATATAAGGCCCTGTCTCTAAGGAATCCTATTACCTCAGAAACAACATTTTCATAAATTGGGTTATCTTGCATGTTTGAAGGATCACCTTTCATATGCATCAATACAACCCCTGCATTGTATCTTTTTACAACTTCTACCATACCCTCTTGTCTGAGCGCATATATATCATTTACTATTTTAACACCGTGTTTTAATGCAAATTCTGCCACCTCAGGTTTATATGTGTCTATGGAAACTGGTACAGGCAATGAAACAATTTCATCGATCAAAGGGGAAATTCTTGAAATTTCTTCATTAGCAGAAACTGGTTTTGAATAAGGTCTTGTACTTTCACCGCCTAAATCTATAATGTCTGCACCGTCTTCAACCATTTTTTTAGCATGTTCAATGGCTTTGGCTTTTTCATTAAATTTGCCTCCGTCAGAAAATGAATCGGGTGTAATGTTAAGTATGCCCATAATTTTTATTTTTTTCAAATCTATGGATTCATCTGAAAATTTCCAGATGTAATATTCTGCATCGAAATTTTTTATAGCCTCATCTATTTCTTCGGATATTTCCCTTCCATTAAAGGGTTGGACAAACATTTTTTTTGAAAGGAAGTCGAACTGTTTTTTTGTACCGAATAAGAGTGCATCAGTTTTTTCAACCTTAAGTGAAACAACATTCCAGGCAACAGCACAATCCATTCCAATACTTAGCGCCTCCTGTTTCAGTATTATTGCATCTTTTATTGGCACATTTTCAAGCTTTAATATGTAAAACTTCATCTTTGGCTCCATTATTTCCTGTCCTTCCTTTGCAACCCCTATTCTGTTCATTTCCTCAATGAGCAAATCTCCTGAAAGCACTTTTACATGCGCATTAAACTTGTTCATAATGCAGGATAAGGTTTTAACCCGATTCCTACAATGGATTTGATATGATTACATAGATTAAAAGATTTCTGTTATTTTGAAAAATGAGAAAAATTTAAGGATAAATTATTTTAATGCGTAGGATGTTTCCTCCAGTGTTTTCATCTTTGTTTCCTTTGCAAAAAATATTGTTATCAGGAATGCCAAGAATGATAAAAATGCAAATAATAGAAGTGATGAAGAAAAACCAATTATTATTATCATGGTCGGAAAGAAAAATGTACCAATGACACTTCCTATCCTGCTTATTGATGTTGCAAGTCCCTGAGCAGAAGCTCTAACACTTGTTGGAAAGAGTTCAGTTGGATAGAACAATGTCACTAGCCCCGCCCACTGCTCAACAGCAACAAAAATCATATAATAAGGAACAAGTAGAATACCCGTTATATGAATTATTCCTCCAATAAATAATAATAGTGCCATTAATCCCAAACCCAATAAAAGAAGTTTTTTTCTGCCTAAAGAGTCTATGAGGAAAAGTGCAACAACATAACCTGCTACAATTGCAGCAATGGATATCAAAATTAGTCCATAAAGTGTTGCATAATTTGATGAAAATGCAAATTCCTTTAGCGTATAAGGATAATAAAGTCCAAGACCATAAGCAGCAACATCAAAAAGAAACCATACAGAAGTTACAAATATTGTTGGTTTCAGTAAATTGCCTCTAAAAAGATCTGTGTATTTCCTTGCATTTTTCATCTGAGCATCTCTTAGTTTTTGATCTTCAACATTCATTTTACCTTTAAGAATTAACCATCTAGGTGATTCTGCCATTTTCATCCTATATCCGATGATTGGAATGCTTATTAGAGCACCTGTAAGAAATAGGAACCTCCACCAGTCATTCCCAGTTAACAGGAGTGGAAGTGCAACAATTGCAGAAGCAAGGTTTCCTATCCAGTATAGGGACAAACCGGCTGTCATATATTTTCCCCTTGAATAGGCGGGCGTAAACTCAGAAATTAAAGTGCTGCTCAGAGGATAATCACCTCCGACACCAACTCCTAATAACAACCTAGATATGAAAAGAGTGATAAAATTCGTGGATAATGCTGAAGCGATTCCAAAAACAAGAAGAAAAATTAGATCAATACCCATCAATGTCTTTCTTCCAATTTTGTCAGAAAGATAGCCAAAAATAAGTGCTCCAAAAACCGCACCTAATAATGCAGCAGAAACAATGATCCCAACTTCATAGGATTTTAAATGCATTTGTACCATTATTGATAGAATGGCAAGCGATATTATTGTCAAATCAAAACCATCAAGGAAAAAACCTCCAGAAGAAACAAATAGTACGCTAAACCTTATGTGTTTATCAGAAATTTCTTTGAAATCATCTTCATTCATATTAGGAAATAATAATCAATGATATTAAATTTTCATTCTTTTACATTACAATCAAATATTCTTGATACAATTACGTTTTCATTGTACTCATTTGCCAAGGAATAAATATGTTTCAATCTTTTTTTATGTACTATTGAATGTATTGAACGGCCAATCATATTCTGTGTTGCACCTATTGCACCATTCCTGACAAAATCATCACTTATTTTAAGCATTTCAGGATCACCCAAACCGCTCTGTTCAGCAAATTTTCTCGATTCGCCCATAAATGTTCTTACATCCGGATTTTTCAATATATTTTTTAAAGCAACGTATCCTGCTCTGTTCACCTCATTCAAAAATTCATCTGAGGAAAGAATCTTTTCCTTTTTAATTGGTCCGAAGTACAAAGAAATGAAATAGAGATCATCACTTATCAAAATTTTATCAATCTTTGCCGTTTCAGGACCACCTGCTTTTTTAATCAAAACAATGCCAGAGGAAATAAAACCCTCTGCTGTCCCTAGACCTGTTAGGGACAATACATCGGATATGTGTGCTATTTTTAATGCGTCCATATAGGAAATAGATTTACCCAAGGCCTTTGCAGTAGCAAGAGCTGCACCCAAAGCTCCTGATGCACTTGTTCCATAACCTGATCCAATTGGAACTTCAATTTCATGATAAATTGTGATTGATTTATCTCCAGCATTTAATTTATCTAATGTAAGTTGCACAGATTTAATGCTCGTTTTTGCGTTCTCTTTTTTTCCATTGATGTATACATTAATGCCAGTTCCTTCATCTAAAACTGCCCATGTTTTTATACCCCTGTAAATAGAAACGCCACCTCCCATAGCTCCTATCTTTAATGGATCAGTAATTTTTTTACCATTTTTGTCCCTGGTATGGGCAACGAAAAAACTTGATATTCCAGCCGGTGTAAATATTTTATATTTTAACATATTTTTCATATTGATATATATTCAATATTTTAAATGTTTTTAAAATCTTTAAAAATTATATGAGACGTAAAATTTTTTTATTAAAATTGCATGTTTAAAAAAATTAATAATGTGAGAAAAATTTTATTTTCATAAATCAATTTTATAGAAGTTTTCAGTTTTTGCACTAATTTCTTTTGAAAGATCAATTAATTTATTTTTTAAATACTCTTCTTTTTTCATTTCATAATAGGTAATATACATTTTAAGCAATAAAAACTTAAGACCATTGTTTAGAAGGAATTTTTCATTTTCTTCAAAACATTCCTTTCCTTTTAATGCTGGGAAATATGCTTTCAATTGTATCACATTACCATTAATCTTTTTTGATAAATCCTCTAGAATTTGAACAGATTTTTCAAAGTTTTCATAATCTTTATTTAATATGTATGCGAAAGGAATTTCCCCAAGAAAATCTATATAATCAATAAAAGTAAGAATGTCCTTTGATTTTTCTGCAAGTAACAAATAATTTATTCCTTCTTTTACTTCTCCTCTATAAATTAAGATTTTACCCTTCTGACTTAATGCATAAGGGGCATAAAGATCAGGATTTAAATTTTTCATATCATTTATCATTTTGTCTACAATATCAATCGAAATGGTTTTTCCAATGATAGATAAAATTTCAAATTTTTTCAAGTTATAAAAGGAAAATAAAAATTTCGAATCTATTTTTTCTGCAAAAGAAATAGCCCTATCTATATAATTGAGTGCCTCCGAGAAATTTCCCCTTGTTTTTTCTATATCAGATAAAAATAACAATATGGAATGTCTTATTTCGTATTCATTTATTATTTCAGAAAGATTTTTTGCTATTTTTACGTTTTGTTCAGCCTCCTTTATATTTGAATTCCAGAAATTTATTAATGCCATATTATAATTCAACACAATTAGAAGATATATGTTTCCTGAAAGATTCGCATAACTCAGCGCTAGCTCATAGTAATTTCGAGTTTTGTTAAAATCTCTTGTAGTTTCAATTAGTGCAAGATTGTTGTATACCCTCGCCATACCATCAAAATCAGATATTTTACTGTAATAGTCCAAACTTTTCTTTGACATTTTCTCCGAATCTTCAAATTCACCTTTATAATATTTTATGATACCTAACTGCTTATAAATAAGTGCAAGATAGCTATCATTGTTCAGTTCAGTAGCCAGTACTGATGCTATTTCGTAATATTTAAGTGCATCGGTAAAATTAAATTTTCTCTCGTTTATTGCGCCTCTGATATAATTTAAATAAAATAGCTGCTCTTTGTTAAGTTGTTCCTTCTCTAAATCTAAAAGAAATCTTTCAGCATCACTTAAATTGCCTATGGTATATTCAAGCTCGGCAATCCTTATTAGCGCATTTTTTCTATCCACTGTCAATGCTTTTTCATAAAATAATCTTGCATTTTTAAAGTCCCCCAATCTGAAATAGCACTCTCCAATAATTATATAATATTGATTATCTATAGTATCTAAAATTTTTTTAAATATCTCTATTGCATCTTTGTAATTATGCTCTTTGTAGGCATTCAGTGCAGCAATCTCGAGATATTTTCTTGCCATTTCAATCTCATTTGCTTTGTAATAATTAATACCAATTTTATATGGGTCCATATTTTTTCTCTCATAATATTCAGCAAGTTTTCTGTGCAGGTATCTTTTTCTGAGATTTGATATTTCATTGTTGTATAATAAATCAAAGAATTCATCCTTCCTGAATTTGAATTTTCCATTCTCTGTCTCTTCAATAATGCCTAACATTATCATTTTATCCAGCATGTTATAGATCTCATTTTCATTCAAATTTTCAATAGCCATTATTTCATCTAAACTAAATTCTTTTCCTATAACAGATATTGCTGTCAGAAACCTCTTTTCTTGATCATTTAAATTATCATAAATAGAATAGAAAAATGATTTAATTGATTGTGATTCAATTATTGGAATATCCTCAAACGTACCTGACCAGTAACCTTCTTTATCTATGAGATCATTAATTTTAAAATATTCTAATATTTCCATAATTTTTTTAAAATTACCCCTTGATGCAGAAAAAATTTTATCTATAACATAGTTTGGTAATTGCAGTCCTAGATCTTTAATTAAATAAAGAACTTCATCATGAGTTAAAGGCTCTAACTTTATTTTTTTCAAGATTGTTTCTGGGATCTCTTCTGCTCTTACTAAGAACTCATTTATGTTTTCGGATTTTTTTAATGGATTGATTGTAAGAATTATCATAAGTTTCTTATCCACATGATTTTTAGCAATATACATAATTGTGTTAAAAAGAGATGGAGGCGCCCGTTCAACATTGTCAAACATGAGAACTGTTCTTTTTATTGATGAAATTAATGTTACAGTGAATATTAATCTTTCATTTTCACTTACATTTCTTCCAATGGATTCTATGATGCTGAATCTACCTGTTTCAAATACTTTCTTTACATTCTTTAAAAAGTTATCTGTTATATTTGATATAAAATTCTCCTCTGTTTCCTTAATATCAAAGTATGAACATATTGCTTCATTAGTTATTTTCTGGCAAAAATATTTTAAAAGTTCAGTTTTTCCAGTTCCTTCTTCACCTTCAACTATAACTATTTTAAGACCTGAATCTATGGAATCGAATAAATTTTCTAAGATTCTTATTTCATTCCTTTCCATTTTTAATAACCCATGATTATTGAATTATTTAAAAATTTTTTTAAAATTAATTTTTGTTAAGCATTTTCTTTAAAGTATAATTTAGGATACCTCCATCCTTAATGTATTCTATTTCAGACCTAGTATCCAGTCTTAGCAATGCCTCAAATTCCTTGGATTTGTTTATTACAATTTTCACCTTTTTGTTAGGTGTTAAATCCTTTAAACCAATTATATCAACAATTTCATCTCCTTTCAATCCTAAAGAATCAATTGATACATCTATCTGAATAGGTATAACCCCCATATCAATCAGATTGCTCCTATGTATTCTTTCAAAACTTTCAGCTATTACAGCCTTAACACCTAACAACGCTGTTGCTTTAGCGGCCCAATCTCTACTGCTTCCTTGACCATATCTCTTGCCTGCAAATATTACAAGTGGAATTTTTTCCGCCTGGTATTTTATTGAAGCATCAAAAATGGACATTAATTCCCCCGTTGGATAATATTTTGTGAATCCCCCTAAAACATCAACCATTTTGTTTTTTATCTTAACATTCGCAAAACCACCCCTAACCATCACTTCATGATTGCCCCTTCTAGATCCATATGTGTTGAAATCTTCCGGTTTAACACCTTTTTTAAGAAGATATATTGCTGCAGGTGGTACCATTTTGTATGTTTCTGGATTATTCAAATCAACATTTTTTAAAATTGATGCGTCTGGTAAGATGGTACCAGCGGGAGAGATATGATCTGTTGTTATATTATCCCCAAAAATAGCTAAAATCCTTGCATTTTCTATATCATTAGTACTACCTTCATATAATGAGAAGTGTTCAAACCAAGGAGGTTCCTTAATGTAAGTAGAATTTTCATCAAACGTATACATGCTCCCTTTTGGTATTTCAAGTTTTTGCCATAACTCATTTCCTTCAAATACTTTTGAATATTTCTCCTTATAAAGTTCTGGATTCATTGAATTTAATATTAGATTCCTGATCTCCGAATCATCTGGCCATACATCTTTTAGATAAACTGCATTTCCATTCGGATCTATACCTATGGGTTCTGTATTAAAATCAATATCTATTTTACCTGCAATAGCATAAGCTACAACAAGCATGGGTGAAGCAATGAAAGCCCCTTTTACAAAGGGGTTAATCCTGCCTTCAAAATTTCTGTTACCACTGAGAATTGCAGCTGTGTAATAATCATGCTCCTTAATTGCCTTTTCTACTTCTGGAATTAAAGGTCCGCTATTTCCAATGCATGTTGTACATCCATAACCAACGACATGAAAACCTAATGCTTCTAAATATGGCATTAGATTTGCATTTTTAAGATATTCACTTACAACAACAGAACCTGGAGCAAGACTTGTTTTAACATAAGGCTTAATTTTTAGCCCCATCTCGACTGCTTTTTTAGCAATTAGTCCTGCACCAATCAAAACATATGGATTTGATGTGTTCGTACAGCTAGTTATTGCAGCAATAACAATGGAGTAATTACCGAATTCAACATCATTATCTTTTATCTTAATGATCGATTTTTCCCTTTTTTCCATATTAAGATCTTTTACTATTTTGTTAAGGGTTTCCTTAGATTTACTTAAAGGTATCCTTTCATCAGGATTTTTAGGCCCTGCAATACTAGGCTCTACTTTAGAAAGATCAAATTCTATAACTTCATTATAATTAATAGTATTATTATCATCATAAAATAACCCTTCCTCTTTCATGTATTTTTCAACAATTCTTATTTTATTTTTATTTCTGCCTGTTAATTCAAGATATTTTAATGTTGTTTCATCAACAGGGAAATAACCCATGGTTGCACCATATTCTGGTGCCATGTTTGCAATGGTTGACCTATCCTGGAGTGTTAAATTCTTCATACCTGGCCCAAAAAATTCTACGAATTTTCCAACTACTTTTTTTGACCTGAGCATCTGGGTAATGCTTAGAACAATGTCCGTTGATGTTATTCCAGGCATTGGCTTTCCTATTAATCTGACACCAATAACCTCGGGTACACTTATGAACGTTGGTTCACCAACAATTACAGATTCCGCTTCTAAACCACCTACACCCCAACCAACAACGCCTAATCCATTTATCATAGTAGTGTGGGAATCTGTTCCAAGCAATGTCTCTGGAAACAATTTTCCATCTTTTTCCATTACCACTGATGAAAGGTATTCTGTATTTACTTGGTGAATTATGCCATTTCCTGGTGGAACTACTCTAAAATTCTTAAATGTATTTTTTGCCCATTTAAGGACCGAATACCTTTCACTGTTTCTTTCAAACTCAAGTTTCATATTTTCGCCAAGCGAGTATGATGTTCCAAACCTGTCCACCTGAACAGAATGATCTATAACAAGTTCAACAGGTATAACTGGGTTAATCTTTTCAGGGTCCTTATTAATTCTTTGCAATGTATTTCTCATTGCAACTAAATCCAGCACTACAGGAATACCAGTGTAATCTTGAAGAATAATTCTTTCAGGGAAAAACGGAATTTCAGCATCTTTTCTGAAAATTATATTTTCAATATGTTCTTTTTTTACTATTTCTCCATCATATCTCCTAACCAAATTTTCTAAAATAATCTTCAAAGAATATGGTAATGAATCAACATCGTAACCAAAATCCCTTAATTTTTTTATTTTGAAAATTTCATATTCGTTCCTTCCAATTTTTATTTTATCTTTTACATCCCTGAAATCCATAAAAACACCTTCTTTTATACCTGAAAATATTTACTCAATTTAAATTTTTGGTGATTAACAATTTTAAATTAAAATAATAGATTTTCGAAATATTTAAATATTAAATAATATTATCATTAATGTGAAAGTAGACTTAAAAAAATTAGGAATCGTCATAAATGTCAGAAAAAACACTTTAATTGCAAAATCGATACAACCTCCAAGGGTTGGTGAAGAGGTTTTTGATGCTCAGGGTAATTATATTGGCAGGATAACAAGTATTTTTGGTCCAGTTAATGCACCGTACTTTAGAGTGAAAATGGAAAGGGAAAGAAGAGTAGGGGGATACCTCTTCAGAGGTGATAAATATGGTAGATGATAAAAAAAAGGATAAAAAGGCTTGGATAGATGAAATAGAGAAATGTCCAGAATGTGGATCAACACATTTAGTAAGGGATTATGATAGGGGTGAGTTAATATGCCAGGATTGTGGCCTTGTAATTGATGAAAGTTATATTGATCAGGGACCTGACTGGCGGGCATTTGACGCTGAACAGAAAGAGGAAAGGGCCAGAACAGGAGCACCAATGACATATACCATTCATGATAAGGGTTTAAGCACGGAAATTTCATGGAAAAATAAAGATTCATACGGTAAAAATATTCCAACCAGAAATAGGGCACAGCTTTATAGGTTGAGAAAATGGCAAAGGAGAATTAAAGTTTCAAATGCTGCAGAAAGAAACCTTTCACAAGCTTTACAAGAAATGGAAAGAATGGCATCAAATCTAAACATTCCAAAGGATATAAGAGAAACAGCTGCAGTGATTTATAGAAAAGCAGTCAAAGAAAATATGATAAGGGGCAGGTCTATTGAAGGTGTTGTTGCTGCATCAATATACGCCGCTTGCAGAATGTTGAATATACCTAGAACGCTGGAGGAAATAGCAGCTGTTACAAGAATAAAAAAGAAGGATATAGGAAGGACTTTTAGAATTATGAGCAGAACATTAAGGCTGAATTTATTCCCATCAAAGCCTGAGGATTATCTTGATAGATTTTGTTCAAAGCTAAATCTTTCTGGTGAGGTAAAGAAAAAGGCACTTGAAATCCTTAAGGAAGCGGAAGAAAGGGGATTGACTTCCGGCAGAGGACCAACAGGAGTAGCTGCTGCGGCTATTTATATTGCTGCTGTTATGAATGGGGAAAGGAGAACGCAAAGAGAAGTGGCTGAGGTTTCAGGAGTGACTGAAGTGACAATAAGGAACAGGTACAAGGAAATCACGGATAAACTAGGTCTTCAAATTGAAATCTAATCCTTATGTTAATTTGTTAACGTAATAATTTATTTCCTTTTTTTTATTCGCTAATATATGAAAAATGGATTCGAAATAAAATCTTATCACTATTATGATCCAGTTCATGCATATTTCCTTGTATTTGGTTTTCTATCTGGTGAATTAAAATCCAGAATAAAGATAAATCCTAGTTATGAGGAATTTGATACATTGAATAAAAGATTAATTGAAAAAAAGGATATTGATTTATCAGCGATATCCTCAGTTAATTACTGGAAAGTCGCAGACGAATATTATTTATTAAGATCTGGAAGTACCCAGAGAATGGATGTTGGTGCTATAATTGTATCAAAAAGACAATACAGAAAAGATGAAATAAGTGACCTTAAAATTGCAATTCCAGGCAGATCCTTCAGTGGTTATTTTTATTACAGATTATTTTTCAAGGCGAAAGAGGAAGTTATTTTCAGGTTTGATACGATCATTGATGCTATTTTGAATGGGGATGCTGATATTGGCCTTTTAATTCCAGGACCTACATTAACAAGTGCATACGAAAAATTCAAACTGATAAAAATTGCAGATGTTCTTGAAGAATGGAAAAAGAAGGCAGGAAATATTCCCATGCCCATGGGATCTTATGTACTTAAGAAAAAATATTCAATTGAGGAAGCAATAGAAATAAGAAAAACATTTCAAGAATCAATAAATTATGCCAAATTACATTCAGCAAATGCTTTTTCATATGCAATGAATTTTGCAAAAGGTGCAGAACCTGAGGCATTGAAATATTTCCTTGATGGTTGTACCTCCATATATGACATGGGTGAAAATGGAATAAAGGCAATACGTAAAGTACACGAAATAGCAAAAGAAAATGGATTAATAGACAGAATTCCTGAAATAAATACTATTTAATTTGTATATTTTTCTACGATTATGAAAAAAAGCATATATTATTATAATAATACTATATCTAATAATGGAATTATTATGTGCTAGATTTCATGAATTAGTTTTATAAATTATAGATTTTTAATATGGTTTAAAAATGTTGCAAATGCTATGGGAATAAGTAAATAAAGATTCTTTGCATATTTAAATTTCATACACACAAATCATAAAGACTAATCAAATTTTAATTGATTTATCAAATTCAATTATAATTAAAATGGGATACTTAATAAAATTTTAAAAAATAATACCTTTTTGAAATAAACATTGGTCTATAATCTAATTGAATTAATAATTAAAAATATTTAATTACAATTGTCTATTTCTATAATTTTTTTAAGTGATGTAAATGTATTAAATCCCATATCAATAATAATTTTAAAAATTTTTAAATTTAGTTTTTATATAGTGAAAAATAAATTTTACTCTATAGACATATTTATTGACCAAAAATTTAATATAATAGAATTAAAATATCAATTTTGATGAGTTATATAACAATGAAAAAAATACTTAACAATCTAAATAAAGATACTGAAAATAAAGATGGAATTAATCAAGAAAAAATTTGGATACCCCCTAAAATAAAAAACATAAGAAATTTTCAGGATACCATAGAGATTTTACCTATTCAATTATACAAAGTCGTTTATACTGTACTTGAAAAAGGTTATGTAGACCTGAATTATATTTCAAAAAAATTTAATATATCTCAAAAGGAGGCCAGCGGAATATTAGAATTTTTGACTAGATATAGGTATTTAAAGAAAATTAAATTAAAGGGTGATGAAGACGGTTGGGCCTTGGGAGATGTATATTGGATAGAAGAAAAATTTCCATCTGGACCCGTGATACCATCTATTTATCAATTTAATTTAATATCGGATATTAAAAGAACCTCATTTTTTGCTAACGCTATAAATAAAACTGTAAAAAAAGGAGATAGAGTATTAGATTTAGGAACTGGAACCGGGATTTTTTCTATTTTAGCTGCAAAAAAAGGAGGGATTGTGTATTCATATGAAATAAATGAAAAAAATTATAGAATGGCACAAAATATTATTAGAAAAAATAATTTACAAGAAAATATTATCTTAAAAAAAGAAGATATTTTTGTAGTTGATTTAGAAAAAAACGTAGAAGTAATAATTTGTGAAATGTTTGATACAGCTTTGGTTGCTGAAATGCAAGTTCAGGCAATGAATAAAGCAATTGAATTTTTAAAGGACGGAGGAAAAGTAATTCCGGAATCTGCTGCAACATATGTGGAACTTGTAGAATTTCAAGAAGAGTTTTTTGACATAAAATTTCCACTTATTCATTATGAAGCTTATGGTAATCCTAAACCTAAAAAGATTCTATCTAAAAAATATAAAATTCATGAGATTTCATTTTATAATAAAAATAATGAAGAAGAGATATCAACTTCTTTGAAGCTAAAAACAAATAAAAATGGTAGAATTAATGGAATTCGTTTTACAACTGATGTTTATTTTGAAAATGAAAAATTATCCTCTACGGAATGGTTTAATCCTCCAATAATTTATCCTATTAGAGAATTAGAAGTAAAAAAAGGAGACGAAATTTCATTAGATTTATATATGATGTTTGGGGCAGGATGGGATACTGTGGAGATAAATGTGGAAGGTAAATAGTATGAAAATGGGGTATATAACACTTAATGAAAAAATATTCGATAGATTTAGTAATGTAAGGGGTCAAAGAGCCTTTGATGAAGTTTTTCTGGAAAAAGATTTTATTAATGAAATAAAACAAAAAGGTATATATTTAGAAAGAATATTAATAAGTAAGTTTTTAGAATTTCAAGCTGAGTATAATAATAAAAAATTTTTACTAAAATTAAAATTGTTTATATTTTATCAGGAAACAGATAATTCATTGGCTATCCCACTTATTTTATTTTTCTTAGATGATAATCTTTTATTTACCTTAAACGGTGATGAAAAAAAATTAAAAGAAATAAAAATAACATCTTTAAATAATAATACTTATTTAAAAAATAAAATTTTAATTGACAATAAAAGAAATGAAAATTTATTTAGTGATTCATATAAATTGGATTTCTCTAGTTTTCAAACTTTAATTAAAATGATAATAGATTTATTTTTTTCTTTAAATGAAAAAGATGATGATGTTATAGATAAAATAGAAATTTTTAAAAATGAAGATGTAAAACTGGAAGAAGCTAACTACGTTGGAATAAGTATTTTATTTTTTACCATCATAAATTATTTAATGATAAATTTAGAAAATGAATTAAAAAATATAAATGAATTTTTAGAATCACAGGACATATATAATATTCAATTAGGAAATACAGATAACTATACTGATGCTATTAAAAATTTAAGTGATATAAACAACAAAATAATTAAATTTAATCAAAAAATAAAAAATTTGATATTAATAAACCATAAATTGTTACTATTAAAACATATTTATAAAGATATAAGAAATATTATTAAAGATGAAGAGTTTCAAAAAATGGAAGAAAAACTTCAATATCTAGCTGAGATAAAAAATATACATGAAAATGAACATTCACTTATAGGAGATAATCTTATTTTAAAATTAAATTTAGAATTAAATAGATTAAATAAAGTTCAAAGAGAATTAAATGAAGAAATGTTAAATATTGAAAAAATATCAAATTCTACTTTTTTATCTATAGATATATTGGTTTTAATTGCTTCAATAATTTCAATTACATTTTTTATTTTTGAAATACTTAAAATTTTTAACTTTATAAATATTATTAATAATTATAATAATATTTTATATTTATTCTATTATGTATTACCCATAGTAGGAATAATAATATTATTTTTTATACTTTACAATCTTTTGTTAAATTCAAGACGTTTGGAGCATTCATTCTTTAAATATATATTCTATCCTAATGATCCATATTTGATTATAAAGAAACTTGAATATTTAGATAAGAAGCATAAGAATGATAAGGAAGAAATAAAGAGATATAAAGAAAAATATCTAAAAGAAATACAAGATGTTAATGATAATATAAAAGATGATTATTTAATAAATGATAAACTATATGATTCATTTGTTAAACTTGAAAATAAAATTGACAATAAATATCTGAATAAAACAGATAAATTACATAAAAAATTGAAAAAAGTAACTGGGGTGATATCAGATGGTAGATAAAATGAGTGGTTATAAAGTATTAGAGAATTCGGCCCTATGGTTATGGGAAATAAGAAATCAAAGAAAAGAAAAGGGATGGGCAGATGAATATGCAAATAAGGAAGGAATATTGATAATGGAGGAAGCACTATATGCGATTTTAAGAGCGAAAACAGCCATAAAAAAATTCCAGAACAACAAAGATTTTAATGAATTAATATATAATGATATTAAAAGATTAATTCATTATATCAGAGAAGAAGGGTTTAACGGGACTCCATATTTAGACTTAAACAGTGAATTTAAATTAAAAGCAGATTTTATTGATTCTTTGAGTTACTTCTGTTCAATAATCGGTGCTGTTTACAAAGATAATGAAATAAAGAGTTTATTTAAATCAGAAGAAATTAAAGAAATACAAAACTTAATTTTAGAAAAATTAAACAAAATGTTAAGAGGTGCTATTAATGTCCCAGTAAAAGGAACAAATAGAAAAGTAAAAGCAATAACATGGGTATTTGAGGAAGATATGGATAAAATTTTAAAGATGACGAGCGATAGGACGAGAAATGTAAGCGTGAAATTCAATCCTTCCGCATATTTTACTTATTCGTTATTGAGTGGTCTATCTGATATTTATAATTTAGATTTTATAGACAATAAATTAAAGGAAAATATCAAAGAATTTATATCAAATATTATTAATGGTGTTATTGATCTTAAAATTGAATTTAGGAATTATTTTATGTGGAATGAAAATTTGATTGATACATTTAACCCACCATCTTTATTACCTACAATATACATTTTTATGAGTTTACTTTATGCAAAATATTATTTTAATTTAAATATTAATAATTCAAATATAATTGAAAATACAAAAAATTACATGATAGATAAATTAAATGAATTCACAGAAGGAGATTATGACTTATCTACTATGGTGAATAATCCAATTACCAATGGAAACGATTTTGGATCATCGTTTAAAGATGAAACATTTATATTTGAAGCACTAACGGCACTTACTTTATTTACCAATTTTTCTGAAAATGACAAGAACATTGAAGATGTTAAAAGTTTGAAAAGGAAAATTATAAATAAAATAATTAATTTATATAATATATATAGCATGAGCGAGATCACAGGGTTTTATTCTGAAACAGTAAGGAAACCAGCTATATATATTACATCTCCTGCTATAGATTCTTTGTTAGGAAATGTAGAGGATGAAAAAGGATATGAAGACATAATTCAAGAAAAATTAGAGGATATAAAAAATGTATTATTTGATATAATAAGGGAAAACAAATTTGATTTTAATAATATTTTAAATTTCATAATTGATTTTTGTCTGGATAATCAAAATTCTTTTAGAAGGAATTTAGAAAATTATATTTTAAGAAGCACAGAATTAACCAATAAAGGACCAGATTATGTAAATGTACAAATAAGAAACCTTGAAAATATATTAAATCTATTAAGACGAAATTTACCTGAGGATATAAAAAATTCAATTAGGTCAAATCAAGGTGACTATATAGATAAAATAAGAAATTTTAGAGATAGAATATTGGAAATAGATGTAAATCTGGATGCTAATTTATATAAATACAAATTGATTGAAACATTAATAGAATTTTGTAATAATTTTAAAGGTGTTCAAAATGAATAAAATAATGTTTTATTCTATAAAAGGTGGAACAGGAAGGTCAACAATAGTAGCCAACTTGGCTTATCAGTTATATAGGATAGGTTATAGAGTTGGTTTGATAGATCTTGATATTTATTCCAGTGGCCTATCTCTTTTTTTTAATATACGACAAAATGCAATAACTATTCAAGATTATTTAGTAGATAGAAACATTGAATTAGAAGAATTTATTAGAGACTTTTCAGATATTTCAAACACTTTCAATATACATGGCCAACATAGGGGACAGCTATTCATATTGCCTTCAAAAAATAGGATTTTTGAATACGGTTCAAATATTAATTTAAATAAATTAATAAATTTAATAAATTTTATTAATGAAAATTTTAATAATAGACTGGATTTTGTATTTTATGATTTACCCGGAGGATTAACTTCATTATCATTACATATCATGAGAAATGTTTTAGGAGATCTTTTCTTATTTTATAAGAATAATACTCAGAATTATTATTCAACAATTTATTTTTTAAACTATTTATTAAAAAATAGAAATATAATAAATAATAATAAAATTTTTTTAGTTATAAATAATAGTCATGAAAATCAAATAAATAATGATAGAATTGAAAAAATAAATAATCTTATGAGAAGTTTATACATGATAAATATTGCATTGGAAAATACAGAATCAATATTTAAAATTCCAGAAATTTCATCCTTAAAATCTAATTCTCATTTGATTTTTGAAAATAACCCAGGTTTTGAAATTTTAGAAGAATTTAAAAATAATTTTCAAAGGATTTATGGAGGGATTAGAGTATGAAAAGCATAACATTTTATTCATTTAAAGGTGGAACAGGAAGAACAACAATAGCAGCAAATTTATCTACCCGGCTTGCAATTAGAGGTTTTAATACATCAATTATAGATTTTGATATTTTTTCGAGCGGTTTAGCAAATTTTTTTCCAAATTTAAATCCAGTATATTACCTACAAAATATAATTGCAGATTCTTTAGAGAATTACTCAGAAATCGCTGAGAATAATAGAAATAGAGAAATACTTCCGGAGGAATATTTTAGAGATATAAATTTTCAAAGAACTATATACGATTATAGAAATACTATTAATAATATTTTTAATAATTTCTATTTTAGAGAAGGGGGTAATATCTATATAATTCCATCTACAAACAGAATTTTAGAAAGTGAATATAGAATAATGGATGATATAATTTCACGAAGAAATTTAATAGATGATTTCTCAATGTATAGAATATTGTTTTCAATACTAAGAAGATATCAAAATATTTTAGATGAAAATTATAAGCTCGAATATTTTTTTATAGATTCTCCTAGTGGACTTTCAGATTTAGCTCAGACCCCTCTAAGTATTTCTGAATATCTGATAGTAGTTTTAACTACTGATAATCAAAGTTTATCTGGGACAACTTATTTCTTAAATTGGGTTATGAATGAATATTCGAGAACATTAAAGGGCATATATATAATATTTAATATGGTAAAACCAAATATACCTGAAAATATTATTGTAGATAGATATAATGCTATGATTTATAATTTAAGAGATAGATATGTAAGATTTGATTTTAAGATAATCAACGAATTAAATGTGTTCGAAAGTGGAGAAAAAATCCTTAAACAAGATGATAATGGTTATAGTATTTTTGAAGATTTGACCGATTCAATTTTGAGATTTATAAATAGTGATTAATTAAAAAAAATAATTTTTTTTAGATTTGGAATCACTATATTTTATATAACAAATTAAATGGCAGTTATATTTTTTTCTGTTTTCAACAGTTTAAAAATCCATAACATAATTCCTAATCCCTTGGATTTTTAATAACAAGGTCATCTATTTTCATATTTAATCCCGCCAAAATATCTCTTACTTTTCTTTGTAATTTCTGTAATTATTTTTTCTCCATTAGTTAATTCTATCATCCTTATTTTTGATAATTACATGAATACCTTTTTGAATGAATATTTCTCAACAAGCCTGGATTTCCTCATCTCTTTCATCATATTCAATTCTAAAATTAATGTAAAGAAGAGCATCGCTATATGCCCTGATAATCCATGTCTCTTATGGATTCTTAATGGAAGGTCCTCTAGATCATCATTCATTATCCTGAAAGATTTTTCTATCCTGTCCCTGGATCTGTATAGATCCTGGATTGTTAACCAGTCCATTTCTTTGTTCGTGAGCAGGATCATTTTTCCTTTCCTGTTTAGATATTGTGATATTGCATTTCTTCTACTTTTTATTTCTACTATGATAAAAATTCTGAGATTATAAGGCATAAATCTAAGTATATTGTTCCTGTCAAGGATGAAAACCTTGTTGATAAGCCATCCCTGCCAAAGAATACATATGAATATGGATCATTATTGCCCTTGTTTAAGATTGCTGAAGATCTTTCATTATATGAATATTTGAGTGAAATATTGGGTGAAGAGGGCGCAATAAAAATAATGATCCTTGCAATCAATAAGTATTGAGGCAGTATTCCCTTGATAATATTAAGGAATAGTATGAGGATACACATTTTCATAAATTATATCCTGGTTTAGCATTATTTTCATCATTATATGAATTCATGCATAGGATAGGCAAAGGAAACATAATAGATAAATTCTCAGAAAAGTTGGTAAAATCATAGAAAACAAATAATGCGTTTTACTATAATTTAACATTATTCTCATTCCAGTCAAGGAATATGGAATTCATTGAATATGGCTACTCAAGGGACAATGATGAATTCCGCAGGGTGAATATATCACTTATAGCATCAAAGGAAAATATACTAATAAATTATACAATTTACCCTGGAAGTGTGGTGGATATGACCACACTTGAAAATGCAATGAAGAGGTATGAAGCAATGGGTATAAAGAACATAAGGCTCATTCTAGACAGGGGATTTTTCAACAAAAGGAAATTGTTCATGTTCTTAAAATCCGATTACAATTTCATAATAGGTGCAGTATACATATTCAAGGAAATAAAGTGCATAGCATTGATGTCAAAAAGGGACATTGAGAATACTGAACATCTGCTCAGGATCAGGGATAATATCATATTTTACAGAGAGGCAAAAATGGTTTTGGATGGAGAAGATCTGTCATTTTATTTGTAATATGACATTAACAGGAAAAAGGATGAAAAAGGCAGGTTTTATTTTTACTGTAAGAAAGGATTCAAAGATTGAGGGAAAAGAGGTTATGGGTATATGAAGACCCAAAAGAAATAGCAAAAAGTATAATGAGAGAATATTACAATTTCATAATGTGGGAATATGATGGATCATTCAGGTATGGCTGAGGGAGAATGCGATAGCGCAATGAGTAAACAGGTGTGGCATTACAAAAATATTATAGAGGCAATTACAGGCCTGATGAAGTTCTCCTTTGGTACAAGGAAAGGGATAGCATTGAAAAGATGTTTCTATCATTGAAGAGCTATCTTAGATCTAGACCACTGAGTGTGCAGAGTATGGAAACATTGAATGCATTATTTTTCATAGGATTAATTCTGAGACACAGGTTGTTAAGGATGATACTTGAAAAAGGATGATCTAAAAAATAATCTTTAGAAAAGCTCATGCTTGAGCTTGGTAAAATAAGGAAAATAATACAGCCAAATGGAAAAAAATTTATGAAATAAGCAAAAATAATCAAATTTGTGTAATAAGTGATGATGCATATGAAGATATGATTTATGAAAAGGAAGCATTATCAATCGGATCATTTGAAAGAGAACCTGAGTATGTTATTTCAATATTCAGTTTATCTAAAAGTTACTCAATGACAGGATGGCAGGCTGGCTATACTGTGGCCCCCAAAGATATAATTAATAAAATATCAAAAATAATTGAGCATACAATAACTTCGTATCCACCTTTTATTCAAGATGCATCTTCTTTTGCAATTCAAAACTGTGAAAATTTTATAAAAAAAATAAGGTTAGAAATGAAAACAAATAGGGATTTCGCATTAAAAAGAATTAAAGAAATTGATGCTTTAACTGCAAATGAAATAGAAGGAACATTTTATGCTTTTCCTAAACTTAATATCAAAAAGGATTCATTAACCATATCTGAAAGACTTCTTGAAAAATATAAAATAGCAACTCTTCCAGGTATATCTTTTGGGTCTTCAGGAGAAGGAAGAATAAGAACATCCTTTTCCAGAAAAATTGATGATCTGGAAGTCGGATTTGATTTATTAGAAAAATTTCTTAAAAAAATTACTAATTTAAGGATGTTAACTACTCCTCGCTAAAGCTTCGGAGCTTATTGCTGGTCTTCCCCTCCACTCGTGAGTGGATTTTCATTGAAACGCAGCGATTGGCTGGTTGACAACAGCTTGAAGTACTCAGATTTACCAAGCACTTCAATGTTTCTTGAGGCATTTAAATCCGCATGAAGCTCGAAACCGAGATTTTGCATTTGAATACTGAACCATGCCTGTTATTTTTATCTTTATAGCCACATCTTGAACATTTCTGTAATGTATGCTTCGGATTTATGTATAATACATCCTTAGCAGCATCATTTGTCTTGTATTCTATGAAACTCTGATTCTATAGGATATTCATATGTCCTTACTATCTTGCCATTGTTTTCTTTCTCAAGATATTTTTTCCTTTTTTCAAAAACATCTGTAGTTATTAGCATCACAGCTTTATTTACCAATGACTCATTATACTTTGACCAAATCCTTTTATCCCTATTTTCAATTTTCTATATGGGGTATAATTTTCAATCATTGAAATCACCAATACCCCTATTTTATCAAAAAAATAAATTTTATAAATTTAGGGTTAGTTAATATATTTGGAGCTAAACTTTTATTCTAGCGCCCGAGCCGGGATTTGAACCCGGGTCAAAGGCTCCGCAGGCCTTCAGGATATTCCGCTACCCCACTCGGGCAAATTTATCTGAATTAAAGTAAAATTCAGAACTATTTTAAATTTTATAATATAAAATAATTAAAAGTTAAATTTTCAAGTTTTTGTTAATAGTTTTTTTCTTTCCGCTGCAGTATACCCTGTTACTTTTTCAATGAAATCATTATATTTTGAAATTGTATCTTGATATTTTTCTTTGTTATTATTGGATTTTGTTTCAGCATATAATTTTTTTCCTTCAAGCTTTACTTTTATGTAATCCAGTGATCCATAATTTGAAATGAAAAACTCACCATCTTTTTTTACATTACCAAAGATATCTTTCATTAAAGATTCAATCTTATCTTCATTTATTTCATGTTTTTTCTTAACAGGATACTCCCTCATGGTATCAACCTCCTCACATTCCTCGGATATGGCACGGCATATTTTATATGTTCAAGACCTGCAATCCACCAAATAAACCTATCTATACCTAGGCCAAAACCTGAATGGGGAACAGATCCATATTTTCTTAAATCTATATACCAGTAATATTCTTCTGCGTTCAAATGTTCTTCTTCTATTCTTCTAAGTAATTCATTCAGATCGTAAATCCTTTCACCTCCACCTATGATTTCTCCGTATCCTTCAGGTGCAAGAAGATCATGATTTAACACAAGTGCTGGATTTTGTGGATCTGGTCTGTGATAAAATGCTTTTATTTCCTTTGGAAAATGTACAATAAAAGTAGGTCCGTCAAAGTTCTTTGTTATTTCATGTTCTTCATCAGCTCCAAGATCAGTACCATAATCTATATCAAGACCAACATTCTGTCCAAGCTTTATAACATCTGCATATTCCATTCTTTTAAAAGGCAATTTTATACTTTCAAGCTTTTCGACATCTCTTTTTAGAAACAGCAATTCTTTTCTATTATTTTCAAGAACACTCTGTATAACATAATATATCATTTTTTCCTCAAATGCCATCATATCCTCATTTGAAAGCCAAGCTGCCTCTGCCTCACAATGCCAGAATTCTGTCAGATGCCTTCTTGTTCTTGATTTTTCTGCCCTAAAAGAGGGTGCAATAGTATAAACATTTTCAAGCGTAAAAATGAATGTTTCTAGATAAAATTGTGAACTTTGGGTTAAATATGCTTTTTTCCCAAAATAGGGTACTTCAAAGAGTGTTGATCCACCTTCTACAGCAGAACTTACAAACATTGGAGCCTGAACTTCATAATATGATTCGTTTTTGAAAAATTCGTGCAAACTTTCAAAAACAGTTGATCTTATTTTTAAGGTTGCTGTCATTTCTCTCGATCTCAGCCATAAATGTCTATTGTCTAAAAGAAATTCATCACTCTTATCCTTTGAAATAGGGAAGTTTATGCTAGGGCCAACAATTTTAAAATTTTTTGCAAGAATCTCATAACCATTTGGTGCTCTAGAATCTTTCCTTACTATTCCTTTTATAATAACTGAACTTTCTATGCCTGATTCTTTTGCTGCCTTGAAGTCTTCAGGTGGAACATTGTCGGCCGAAATAATTACTTGAATTATATCTGTGGAATCCCTGAGTACTATGAATATTATTTTACCACTTTCCCTCCATCTATAAATCCAACCTCTTGTTTCTACCTCTTTATCCACTAATGAATCTTTCATAATTTCAGATATTTTTAGCATAATTGGGATGAATGATTCACGTTTATAATATTTTTTTCTACATTTTTAAACATACATTTTCAACTTTACTAAAAATAAATTAATATATGTTTTTTCCATTACTGTTATGAGTGATCTTGCATGAGAATTCTTGTAGTTGGTGGAGGTGCCGCTGGAACAATAGTGGCCAATAAGGTAGCACGTGCACTTTCTGATCAGGTGGATAGAGGTGAAGCAGAAGTAGTGGTTTTGGATAAAAGTGAATACCATTACTATCAGCCAGGTTATCTCTTCGTAGCGCTTGGTGAGGAAGAACCTGAACACTTTGTGAGAAAAGAAAAGGAATTACTAGATGAAAGGGTAAAATTTTACTACGGAGATCAAGGTGAAGTAGTAAAAATAATGGCTAATGAAAACAAAGTTCAAACAAAGGATGGAAAGGTCTGGGATTATGATTATGTAGTAATAGCCCTTGGCTCTTATCCAGATCCAAATGGTATTCCTGGGTATAAAGAGGGTGCATATTTCTTCTATACTTTAGAGGATGCGGTAAAGCTCAGAGATGCAATTAATAATTTTAAGGGTGGCAAAGTTGTAGTTAGTGTAACTTCATTACCATATAAATGTCCTGTTGCTCAATACGAAATATTGTTCGCTTTACATGACAGGTTTAAAAAAGAGAACAAAAATGTTGAGTTTGAATATTTGTTCCCAATTAAGGGAACGCACCAGCATCCTGCAGTTAGCCCTGTTGGTGAAGCATGGATGAAAGAGAAAGGCATTAAAATCACTTCTCCATTTACAATGACAAAGGTTGATCCAGAAAACAGGATAATATATTCAAAAGAAGGTATTGAAGTAAAATATGATCTTTTCATATCTATAGCACCGCATAAAAGCGCGGATGTAATAAGGAATTCCGGTCTTGCGAATATGTGGATACCAACGGATCCTTATACACTTAAATCTAAGCAATATGACAATATGTATGTTTTAGGTGATACAACAGACATACCGAATGTTGCAAAGGCTGGGTCAGTGGCAGAATACCAAGCAGCCGTAGTTGCAAAGAACATTGTTTCAGATTTGAAGAAAACAGGTAATTATTATAAATATGATGGTGCAGCATATTGTTTCATAATGCATAGCATGGATAAGGCAGGATATCTTTATATGACTTATACAAGACCACCGATAATTTCTTTACCTTCTAAGTATGCAAAATGGTTAAAAATTGCATATAATGAAATGTATTGGACAATGTCTGCAAAGGCGGAGATATGAGGTGATTAATATGGCAAAAAAAACAGATGTGGCAAACAAAAATACACATTCAGTTTTGGAACTATTAGATCTTGTGAAAAGGGATGAACTTGTTAGATTGATCAAAAAAGTGATTGATCTTCAGAAAGATGGTACGCTCGATAAATTACTTTCTGTTGTTGAGATTCTTGACAAGGATAAGACAGTAGATAAACTATACTTTAAAGTCAATGACCTTTCTAAAAAGGGAACACTTACAAAACTTTTAGAAGGGAACGTTCTGGATAGGCAATTAGATTCACTCATAAAGCTTTTACAGGATGGTTCATTGATGAAACTGTTAGATCTGGTGATGGATTTGCAGAAGAAAGGTCTCATAGATGAACTTATGAACTACGTACCAAAAATTATGGTAATCCTTGAGAAAATAATTGACCTTGAGAAAAAAGGAGTAATAAAGATTGATGACATTAACAAACTAATAGACAAATTCGGTGAAATGATTTCAAGCGGTGCACTAGACACACTGATGGATATGATTGATATAGTACCTATAGCCCTGAGTGCAATAAATTCTGAACCCGTTAGGAAGCTTCTTGTAAACAATATCCCTAAGGTTTTGGAACTTTTGCAGAAGGTTGCTGAATTGGATCAGAAGGGATTGCTAGATTCTAACAAGATAGGTAGTTTGGTTGAAAAGTTAGCACAACTTATATCCGATGGTACTGTGGACAAACTTCTTGAGGTTTTAGTACTCTTATCTGCTTTGCTAGATGCATTGAATGATGAAATGATAAAGAGTGTTGCAGAAAAACTTGGAAAGGTTCTAGAACTTGTTGAACCAAGCAAATTATAAAAAATCAGGCCTCAGCGGCCTGATACATTTTAATTAATTTTTCAGGTTTTGTATAATCAAAGAATATATCGAAAACAAAGTCAACATATCCTTTTAATGTCCACCAATAAATGTCTGCCATTGATATTTTCATAAAATGCTTGAATTCTGTTGGTGGATACGGTACCACAGGATGCTGATAATCTGCAATAACAAATGTACCCTTTCCATATGCCATGTCAAACGGGCAATTAATTCTACCATCAAATTTTGAATCCTTACCGTCTATTATTTCTGAAACGACTTTTGCCTGAAGATGTGCTGTAACACCACTTTTTGATGTTGGGAGATTATTGCAATCTCCTATGGCAAAGGCATCATCGTATCCTGTAATTTTCATCGTGTACTTATCAGCTTTTATAAATCTATCTTCATCAAGAACTTTATCCTGGATATAATTAATCTTTGCACCACGGCAGGGGGGTATAATTATTGGCAGATCATATTTTAATGAATCCCCTTCCATTGAATTTATTGTTTTATTTTTTGGATCAACACTTTCAACATTGAAAAAGGTGATTATGTCAATACCCCTTTCCCTCATTATAGGTTCAACGATCCTGTTCATTGGCTCTGCAGGATAAGGTCTTGGGAAAGGAGTAGCAAAAACAAGTTTTGTTTTATCCTTTAGCTTGTTTTTATTCAGTAATTCCTCTAGAAGAAGCATACCTTCAACGGGTGAAGGAGGACATTTACAAGTTGGTGAGGCCTGAACAAGTACAGCGGTCCCTTCCTTAAAATCCTTGACTTTATTCCATAATTTATTGGCATTTTCAACCGTACTATGATAATTTCCATATTCATCATTTATCTCTGTCAAACCTGGTACAACCTCTGGATCCGGATTCGTACCTGTGCCTATTACAAGATAATCGTAACCGTATTTATTATTAGAAGTTTTCACAGATCTGTTGTCAAGATCTATCTCTGTTACTTCTTCATTTTTGAATTTAATTCCAGGTTTTATTAAAGAATCTATCCTTCTCCATATTTTTCTTTTTGAGCCATTAAATGCTATATAAAGATACCATGGCTGATAATAGTGGTAAATGTCCCTATCCAACAATGTTACATCATATGTATCTGTGTTCAGTGAATTTGCGAGTATCAAACCACCGCCACCAGCACCTATTACCAATACCTTTTTCATCAAGATCACTCCAAATAGGTATAATAAAAACGTTTATAAAAACATTTTTTGATTTAATTTAATCATATTATTACAAATTAATTTTTAATATTTACATAATCAATCTTAAAATGTAAAAAAATATTAAAAAATATTTCGAATTTCGTTATCTATAGTCCTGCTTCTTCTAATTCTTTTTTACATTTATCACTATTTACACTTTCAATTTCTTTCATTGAAACCTTTAAAAGTTCCTTTACCTTGAATTCATTTTCAGCCATAACCCTAATAACTTCTTCTGATGTAACTGGTTTTTCTGCCCAAACATCATAATCAGTGATTGTAGCTATAGTACTATAGCACATACCCATTTCTCTTGCAAGATTAATTTCAGGTACAAGTGTCATACCAATTACATCTGCAAAATTTCTGAACATCCTTGATTCCGCTCTAGTTGAAAACCTAGGCCCTTCTATGCATATATATGTTATACCTTTATGAATTTGGTATTTTAATCTAAGAGCATTTTTGTACAATATATCATTAATATCCTCTGAAAAAGGGTCGGCCATTGAAATGTGCACTACTTTAGGGCCATCGTAAAATGTGTAACTTCTTGTTTTTGTAAAATCTATAAATTGTGATACTACTGCAAGATCACCCGGTTTTATTTTTTCCTGAAGTGAACCAACTGCACTCACACTAATAATTTTTTCTACACCTATTTCATGGAGTGCATATATATTTGCTCTATAGTTTACTTTATGTGGCGGTATTTTATGCCCCTTTCCATGTCTTTGGAGAAATGCTATTTCTACACCAGATATTTCGCCTATTGAAATTGAATCTGATGGACTTCCATAGGGTGTATGCATATCAATCTTCTCCCTCTCATTAAAAATGGATACTATTCCAGAACCTCCAATTACGGCTATTTCAGTTTTCATAATTGGAAAATGTAATTTAAGATATATTATTTTTTATTTAACGGAATGAACAATATTATTATTGCAGACAATATTGAAATAATACCCATGGTAATGAAAGAAATGTGAGTATTAATAATCTGGCCTATAAAACCTATTATTAATGTTCCAAGAGCTCCACCCAATCCACCACCTAAACCAAAAATAATTGCTGAATTCTCAGCAAGATCTGAATCCTTAGAAACTTTGCCTACCAAAGCCATAAGAAGAGGAAAATTCGAAAGACCTATAAAATATGATAATATAAAGACGATAGAAACTGTGAAAACATTATTAAGAAACATTAAAATTATTATTAATACACCGTATAGAGCCGATGTTAAAACAAGTATTAATGTTCTACTATATTTATCTGAAAGATAACCCAAGAAAGGCTGACCGAAAATAGCTGATGAGTAAGCCAATACTATTATTATACCAACCAATGTAGAATTAAAACCTAGCGTGATGTTCATATAACTAGGTAGCATTGCACTTCCACCAGATATTGCCATTGTTCTTAAAATTGTAGCAATTAATAATATTGTAATTGGAAGTGAAAATTTAAAAAGTGTATTCTTTTTTTGTTGCTCAACAAAAAATTCCTCTTTTCTTAAATCTAACGCTACATAAAGCCCTAAAAATGCCATTACCAATGTTAAAACAATAAGAGAAATTGAAAAGTCTTTAAAAGATTCATTAATTACAAGAAAAATCCCGGGAAATATCGCTCTTCCTATTCCTCCACCTATTCCATTTATGCCCAATGCTGTACCTGCATTTTCTCTGTATTTTTTATTAAGTATCATTGATCCAATTGGATGGTATATTGTTGAAAAAACACTAATTATAAACATTCCACCCATAAAGCCATAAATATCCAAATTTTTTGGATATGGTATTGCAAGAAGAATAAAAGATAAACTGAATAATACTAAACCTATACCCATCATAAAACCTTTTTTTCTAACATTATCAATATATCTACCCATTAAAGGTGAAATTACTGCTCCACCCAAATAATAAACCATTAGTATCATTGAATTTTGAAAGAAAGTTAATTTGTATCCTTCTCTTATTAGAACCATCAAATAATATGGTAAATATGAAAAACCATCGTTAACGAAATGAGCTATCGTTGTATCTACAAGTACCTTATCTATCTTTAATGATTTCATTATTTCAGGCAAAAGGTTAAAATGAAATGAACTAATAAATGTTTGTGCTTGAAGAATCTTTAAAAATATTAAGTGGAATTTCAGAAAAAAAGGAAAAATGGCTTAAGAGAAACAATATAAAAATATGGGATGATATCCTAAAATATGGTGAAAATTTTTTTAATAAAAAAGATTTAAAGAAATTAAAAAAAGAAATAAATCAAGCTAAAAAGCATTTGTTAAGAAAAGATATCAAATATTTTCAAAAAAAGTTAGATCCAAAGGATTATTATCTCTTATATTACAATTTTAAAGATAAAGCATGCTTTTTAGATATTGAAACTACTGGTCTGGATGATCAAAGTGATGTAACTATCCTAGGAATTGCTGATTCTATTGGAAGATACAGGGTATATGTCAATGGTATAAATTTAAATGAAAAAAATATAATAAAATATTTAAAGAATTTCCGTATCGTAATAACATTTTATGGATCAAGATTCGATATACCTTTTATTAAGAAAAAATTTCCTAAACTGGGTAAAAAATTGAGTGAAATGGTCCACGTAGATCTTTGTTTTCTTGGCCATAGGGTAGGGTTTAAAGGTGGTCTAAAATTCATTGAAAAACAGGTAGGAATAGAGAGAGAAAATGAAATTTCAGGTCTAACAGGATACGATGCTGTAAAACTTTGGAATAGATATAAATTAGGTGATATCAAATCTTTAATTACACTTATAAAATACAATAGAAGTGATGTTTTGAACCTTTTAAAGCTTATAGATATAGAAATAAAAATGATGAAGGATTTCTATTCCTGAAAAATATTTTCCTTAATCCATTTTTTTGGTAATTTTCTTGATATTACTTGATAATTCCTTGAATCAATAGAATAAAAATCAACAAGAGCATAACCTTTGCTGAAATAATGTTCATAAATTTCGGCAGTGTAATTTCTCCATGATACAGCATCCTCAATATTTTTATTTCTTATATATGTAATATCAAAAGGTATTTCAATTCTAAATGTATCCGATTTAATATCCTTTCTTATTTCTTTAACAATTCTGTAATCATCCTTCATTTCCGTAATGATAGCATCTTCCAAGTTAAAGTATCCATTATAAGATCCATTCAATCTTTTTATTACATCATCAGATTTAATGAACCATTCTGCAACAACTCTATCAGATCTTAGTCCTGAATTTATAGAATCAGTCATTGTTCCATAATGGTTTCTTCTGTAATTTCTAGCAATCACACCAAGTTTTCTCAAATTGAATTTGGAATTAAGACCCTGCAATGGATCAAATGTCCAAGAAACTAGGTCAAATCCATTACTTATAGCCCATTCTCTCTGGCTTTTCTTTAGTTCAAAACCAAGACCTGAATTTTTGTATGCTCTTTTAACACCGGTCATATGAGAATAGAGGTAAATTTTATTTTTTTTGTAACCCACAAATGAAAAGGAAATACCAACAACATCATTACCCTCATATGCCAGAAGAACAAGACCACCATTAGACCTTATACCAGTAAGAAAATCTTTCATAATAGTTGACAAATCATCTGCACCCCAGGCATCTTTAATTACTTCAACCCCCTTCCTGATATCATCGGGGTTTTTTGCAGGCATTATTTCAGACATTTCTTATCACCCTTTCATAAATTTTTGAGAAATTATTAAGCATTTCTAATGAAACTGATTCATCCTTCCCATGTGCATGATCATTTAAAAAATCTCCTGGACCAATTACAATTGTTTCAACACCATTATTTATCATATATGAGGCATCATTTGATCCTTTACCACCAATTATTTCTGGCTCGTAACCCACTGATTCCCTCACCGATTTCTTAACAATTTCAATTATTTCTGAATTTAATGAAATCTCTGCGGGTGGAATTTCACCTATTATTTTTATTTCCACATCTATGTATCCATTTTTTTCCTTTAACAAGGTTATCCTTTCCATAATGGATTTGATTATTTTATCTTTGTCCATAGATGGTAAAGTTCTTATGTCCAAAGACGCTTCAGCATAATCAGGTATCACGTTTACCTTTTCGCCACCATAAAATGTTGTTCCAATCGAAATTGTTGGATCCGGGAGATATTTATGTTTAGAAAAATCAATTTTCAAATCTTTAAGATTAACAAGCACCTCCGCAAGGTTCATAACTGCATTTATTCCAGAATCTGGATTACTTGAATGTGCACTCCTGCCATGTGAAATTAATTTAATCCAGAGTGATCCTCTCACACCTGGTCTATAATAGATCTTTCCATTATAAACGGAGCCTTCCATAACTATGCCATATTTGCCCTTTAATTCGTTTAATATGGCTTTAGTGCCAAAATTCCCACCCTCTTCTTCATCTGCCACAAAAGCAAATTTGCATTTTCTTAATTGATTTTTATCACCGGAATCAACTATATTTTCTATAGCAACGATTAGTGATGCAAGAGCTCCTTTCATATCAGATGAACCACGACCGTAAATTCTGTTGTTTGAAAATTCACCTAATGGATTATGTATCCATCCTTTTCCGATGGGAACAGTATCCATGTGCCCGTTGAAAATTAGTTTATCCCCACTTCCAAAAATTAAATTTATCCTGTTTTCTCCGGTCTTGATTTCTTTAAAGTTCAAGTAATTTCTTAACCTTGACTTGATGATTTCAGAAATTTCCATTTCATTACCTGGTGGATTTTCACTTTTTGCCTTAATCAGTTCTATGGTTAGGTCAGTGAGATTTTTATTCATAATATCAAAAACATAAACAAAAAATTAAATTTTTTCTTCTAAAACCACTTTTCCTATTTTTTCTATGAATCCCATGTCTGGTTTTATTCCAATTCCAGGCCCTGATGGAACCTCAATATAGCCATTTTTCATAATGAAAGGTTTGTCTATGATGTCTCTTTCAAAATATCTATTGCTTGGACTTGTATCCCCTGGCATGTTGAATTCCTCTCTTGTTTGAATTATGACATTCAAAGCCCTGCCTATGCCTGTTTCAAGCATGCCTCCACACCAGAGTGGTATCTTATTTTTTCTGCAAAATTCAACAATTTTCATTGACTCTGTGAGTCCACCTACTCTTCCTATTTTGAGGTTTATTATTTTTCCTGCATCCATTTCAAGCATCATCTCAGCATCTCTAATACCATGAATGGATTCATCTAAACATATTGGAGTTGTAAGTTTTTTCTGCAATTTTGACAATCCATAAAAATTGTTTTCTGAGAGGGGTTGCTCAATCATAAGCAGTTCATACTTGTCAAGTGTAAGGATTCTCTCTTCCATACCTTCATAAGCCTGGTTCGCATCTACAGTAAGAGGTATATTTCCAAACCTTTTCCTTACTTCTTTCAGCACATCTGAATCCCATCCAGGTTTTATTTTTAATTTTATTCTTTTATAACCAAGTTCAATTGCATTGGCTATTGTATCCATAAGTTTTTCCAAAGGAAGTATTCCTATACTAATGCCACTTTCTATTTTTACCTTTTTTCCTTTAATTATTTCTTTTAACGATTTTTCTTCTTCCTTTGCCTTTAAATCCCAAAGCATTGTTTCCACTGCTGATTTAGCCATATTATGTCCCTTAATTTTTTTTGCCTTTTCCATAAAAGTTTCTGGATCTCTTGTTTCTTTTAAAATGTTAATTAAATAATTTTTAATTATGTGTAATGCAGTTCCATTATCCTCATAACTGTAGCCCGGAAATTCTTCCGTAACGCTTTCTCCGTAGGCTTTAACATCATCAAAATATTCAATAATCAATGCGTTTCTTGAATATTGAATGCCAAAGCTTGTTTCAAAGGGTGTTATCAGAGGTAAATTTACATTATAGATTTTTAGCACCGGCATTTACCTTCATCCTGCAATATGCATAAAGGGCATCATATGCTGGAAACTGAAGTTTAATATTTTCAAAATCATTTTTTGAAATTTCTCTGAAACCCCGCGCCAATGCTTTAAGACCTGCGCTCTCTTGAGGCGGGTTGTCTATTTTTGCATCTGCACCCCTAACTATTTTTGCAAGCTCAAGAAGAGCTGGATCATTTAAATTATATTTTTTTATTATTGCATCAAAGCTAACACGTTCCTCGTTTCCTTCCATGTAATGTGTTAATTCAGCACCTTCTACATCAAAAGGTATTGCATTCAATTCTTTTGCCTTTTTTAAGACGTCCTGCGCTGGAACATAAATAAATTCAGCATCTGGATCTATAAATTTCTTTATTAACCAGGGGCAAGCAATTCTATCCACCATAGCTCTTTCTCTAGTTATCCATTTCATATTTATGAATGGTATTAATATTATTTAAATTTTTTTAGTATGAAAATTAAAGCAATGATCAATGTAACTATAAAATCTATGATATATGGTATTTTTACACCAACATTCTGTGATATATAGCCAAACAAAAGTGCAAACGCAGAAACACTTATACCAAAAGAAAATTCATAAAAAGCAATATTTTTAGAAATGTTAGCATCACTAATATTAGATATGTAAATTAAAGGCGCAGAAATGCCAAAGGCCGAGCTTAAACCAATCAAGAGCATCATTATCATGAGAATATAAAAATTCATTGACAAGACTGGAATAATTATTGCCAGAAGTACTAAAAAAGAAATGTTCATTAACAGTGAAAGCCTTTTTTTATCCATAATCCTTGCAAGATATAAAAAGCCAAATAATCTAGTTAACGAATATGCAGAATCAAGAATACCAAGCTCAAATACATTTATTCCATTATGAAGTGCAAAACCTGGAAATATTGAAAAAAGAATACCTATGGACAATCCTGTAGCAAAACTAGGTAAAAATGATTCAATAAGTATTTTTCCTCCATTATTCAATTTTTGAATTTCTATGCTTCTGTATTTTTCATTTTTTATAGAAAAAATAAAAGAAATTATGGAAAAAAGTATAAATAAAAATGATATAAGAAAAATTAAGGAATAACCAATAATGGGTATCAAGTATCCTGCTAAAAAAGGTGAAATAAAATATGAAATTCCCCAGACAATACTATATATATTTATTAAGTTCGTACCTTTTGAAATACCTGTAAAGAATATTTCTGTTGTTATCCACCATATGAATTGGCCAATTCCAAGTATTAAAACAATTAATAAAAATACGGAAAATGAATTTTCAATAAAAAATATAAATGTTGATAAATCAACCATTATTGAAGCTATAATAATCATTTTAGTTACAAAATCAAGGTTCTTTATCCTTGAAAAGAAAAAAGGAAGTATAATGTTAGGGAGCATTAGAAGGAAGCCATATTCTCCTAAAAATAATTGATCTGCACCTAAATATGTGAAAAATGGTGGTAATGAAAAAGTTATCATACTATATCCGAAGGAGAACAGGGCTAAATGAACAAGAAGAAATGATTTTTTCATTAAAGGACCTAAAAGTGAATGATATATAAAATGCTTAATTTTTCGTTTTCTGAAGAAAATTATTTAAACAAATTATTTTTATTATGCCCAATGAGAAAGCCTTTCGCAATTTATGCCATTTTGATTATTTCTTCGTTTATCTTGACTATCGCATCAATAAACGTGTTTTTCATTTATATCTTATTAGAAAAAACAGTATCAGTTGTTTTATTAATATTTTTTATTATATCTGTTTCATCGGGGTTGATAATCTTAATAATTTCATCCTTAAGAATCCTAAAATTATTTCAGAACATTGAAAAAGAGGAAATAAAAATAAATTTGAATTATCTTTCAGATGATGAGAAATTTATTATTAATCTTATTTTGAAGAATAATGGTAGTATGCTTCAAAATAAAATTGTGAATGAATCAGGTATGACAAAAGTCAAAGTTTCTAGGATTATTTCTTCTCTTGAATCGAAGGGATTTATAGAAAAAAGAAGAAGAGGAGTAACAAACGAAATAATTATAAAAAAATGAAATATGTTTCATGAAACATGTTTCACTAAAGAGTTAAATGGTGTTTCACAATTAAGTATTAACCATGAAAAACATAGAAAAATTGATTTGGATTATAGTTGGAATCGTTTCCCTAGCAATAATTGCCATGGTTGTGATGGCCATTCTGGGAGGAACAGGATATGTGGGATATGGATACCATACAATGATGTGGAATGGATATGGAATGCCAATTTTTATGATTTTCATGGGAATAATTGGCTTAATATTTCTGATCCTTTTTCTATACTTCTTTATAGGTATTTTCAGTGAACCATTTTATAATAACCACGATGAAGAAGCAATAAGAATATTAAAGGAAAGGTATGCAAAAGGTGAAATAACGAAAGAAGAATTTGAACAAAAAATGAAAGATCTCAAGAGGTATTGAAATTGAAAGCATAAAAAATATTCCAATTAAAAATAGGAATTCAAAAAACAAAATCATAGGCTTGTTTGTAAAAAAATGTATTTACGAATGTGCTGAATAGCACATTCTTTTTAACTAATAATTTTATATTCTATTTTTTCTTTTTTAAGAAATTCTTCTATTGCCTTAATGTTTTCATATCCTATGGTCTGTATGGTGATTATTATTTTTGCCATACCTGCAGGTATGTCCTTTTCAACCCTTTCAACATCTATGTTCTGTACATTTGTCTGCCTCTCTGAGAGGTAGTTAAGTATATGCTTAAGGGATCCAGGTTTATCAGGTATTATTACTGAAATCTTGACCATAAGCTTCTCCTCTACCAAGCCCTTTAATGTGATCTGATTCAAGAGATTGTAATCAACATTGCCACCGCTTATTAATGCACATACCCTTTTACCCTTCATTTTTATTTTTTCAGATAAAATTGCAGCAAGCGATACTGCACCTGCTGGTTCTGCTACTATTTTGTTCCTTGTAAGCAAAAGATACATAGCTTTTGCAATTTCCTCGTCGTTAACTGTTACGAGGTCATCAACGTACACTTTTACCATATCGAATGTAAGTGGTCCGGGTATTTTAACAGCTATGCCATCTGCAATTGTATCAAGATTCACAAGAGGAACAATTTCTCCCTTTTCCACTGAAAGTTTCATGGATTGTGCGCCTTCTGCCTCAACACCAATAATCTTTATTTTACTATTCAAAGATTTTAAGGCAAAAGCTATACCTGATATTAAGCCACCGCCGCCGATCGGCACAACAACTGCATCAATATCTTTTATCTGTTCAAATATTTCGAGACCTATTGTTGCTTGGCCGGCAATTACATATGGATCATTAAATGGATGTATAAAAACGCGATTGTTCTTCTCAGTGAATTCTATTGCTTTCTTATATGCATCATCGTAAGTTTCACCATATAATTGAACTTCAGCACCATATGATTTTGTAGCAATGATCTTTGAAGGTGGTGTAAAAATAGGCATAAATATTGTTGCTTTAACACCTAAAAGTTTAGCTGCGTATGCAACACCCTGAGAATGGTTTCCAGCACTTGAAGCGACAACACCCCTCTCTTTTTCTTCATCTGTTAGATGGTATATCCTGTTGTATGCACCTCTGAGTTTGAAAGACCCTGTTGTCTGAAGATTTTCAAGCTTTAGATATACATCATTCCCAGACATTTCAGAAAACATTCTCGAATGTTCCACAGGAGTTTTTTTCACTACACCCCTTAAAATCTTCTCAGCATCCATAACATCTGTCATTCCAATCATAAATTGATCGCTCATATTATATCACCTATTCTCTCTAGAAATTCCCCACCTGTTATGCCAGGTTTGATGCCCATTTCCTTTGCCTTTTCTGAAATTTCTATAACCTCCTTTTCAAGCATTTCTTTGAAATCATTTACACCAGAAATTTTACCTGCGATATCACCTAGTCTGTTTGCTGCATCCATGTTAAGGTAACCACACATTATGTAACCGTTCCTTGCTTTTATCAGTATCAAGGGGGCTTTTCCCAGTTGAATCTTTATGCCAAGGGCCGTTTCTTTTTTAAGGGGAATTTGCTCAATTATCATCAATAAAGTGAATTAAAACGTCATATAAATATTATTTCAATTTAAGGAGATTATTTCCATAAAAATTAAATAGGTAAAATTGAAGTTAAGGGTACAATAAAAATTACAGTAATATAAACACATATTTGGGTTTAAATGCAATATAATTCAAAAAAAGAATAAAAGGAGATTATAGAGAAAAATAATGTTTTAATACTTTCGGTAAAGCCAAAACAAATATCATTAATGTCTTAATTTTTTTAATAAAAACACATGGTAAGAACTATTCTAATTTTGAATTTTATTTTCTTAATAAATTTATTTAATCTTACGATTTGTACTTTTTTACCTTTTAATAAAATTGCTTTAATTTAGAAAAATGCTTAAAATTTAACATTTCAACCAATTTTTAATTTATAGAAATTTTTTTTAAGGTAATGTTGATACTTACCTATGGAACTCTATGAATTCATAGACAATTTAGGAAAAAAAGCTCTGAAAGAATTAATGCCCCTTGGCATACCAAGAGAGAGGGTTCTTACGGATGATCCTGATCATGAATATTTGCTTTTTACTGGGTACCTTTATCAAATTACGCCATATCTTGAAGGATTGAGGAATATTTTAGAAAAAGTAGAACCACTGGAGGAAAGACTTTTCTCTTTATATAAAATAATAGAAAAAGGAATATGGCATTTTGTAAAACCTGTAGAAAAAGACAGGTTTTATAGTATTGTTAGAAGAGCATACATGTTATTGAAAGAAAAAATAGATATTGGATATGATTATTCAATTGATTATTATTCCGGTATAATATTTCATGATATGGGTTCTGATGTTTTTGAAGAATACGCTAAGAAAATTATCAAAATAATTAATAATAAAAAATTGGTTACTATTGACCCGCATACAACATATGCTTTAAAAGTTCTTTATCCTGAAGTGAATAAAAATTTTAATGCTGAAATACACCATTACACAGAATTTTTAAATTTGTCTGATGTTAGCGATTTTGTTGACCATGAATCATGTTACCTAAACAGATATTTAAAAATAAAATATGGATCAAATGCGGTTAAACCTCAGGCTTCAGGAAAGGAAAGTGGTTGCTGTGGTGGTCCAATAGAGTTTGTTTCCCCTAGACTTGCAACCGAGATAGCAAGATCAAGAATGGATGAACTTCTTTCAACTGGAAAGAAAAATGTAATAGTATGGTGTCCTATATGCCTATCAAACCTCTCAAGACTTAGGAAAGGTAATGTATATGATGCACTTGAATTGATTAATCAATAATTGATTTTTCTGTACCTCCTGAAAAAATAGATTAGTGCTATAACGAAAACTATTGCTATTATGAATTCCAAAAACACCTGTGTAAGTGTTGTCTTATATAAAGGAATGTTTGTGTAAGTAACCATGAAATAATTTACAGTTATATTTGATGAAAGAACTTTCAAGATTCTTTCATTTAGTAAAACACCAGAATATTCTGAATAATTTAAAAAAATAATTCTTTCACCATTAATTAACGATTTATAATACAAAATAATTTCATCCGATAAAACATTACCAGAAAATGTCGCAACTGTGACATTTTTTATTACTTTTATAAAATTTATTCCGGGTAAAGAAATCTTTGAAATGAAAGAAGCATTCCCACTGTTTAACATTTCAAGATTTGTTAAATTTAAAGCCGGAAAACCATTAGGATTTTCAACAGTTCCATTGCTATTGACCAGGGTACTATTTCTATCAATTTTTTTATAGTAAGTGTAATTAAAATAACCGTTTATTGTGTATGTTATTTTATATGAAAAATTCCAGATCATATAGGGCGTGGAATTTAATCCATGATAGTTGTATGCTGAATAATTCAATGTTGCGCCTGTAAAATACCATGCAGGATATGTACTTTCTCCAATGCTAAAAACTGGCATTGAAGAAATCAATACCACTACTGTTATCACTGTAAAATATTTTAAGTTACGGTTTACGTTTACCATTTTAGCATCAACCCTCGGAAACTATCATCTTAATGAATTCAGGAATGCTTAAATTTTTGGGTATAACCTTATTGAATAGCATTGAAATCATATCTTCAAATACCTCTTTTAGTTTTATCTATTTCTATCAATTCTATCATTTGTCTATTACATTCATCCTTTAACATCGGGTAAACTTCTGCTATTTTTTCTAATATCTTTTTCTTTAACTTCATATACGCTTTATCCTTCCCTACCTTATTTTTCAGTTCCTCTAAAAGATTCTCATAACTCGTCAAATTATGTCTTATATAATTTACCATTATCCTGTTAAGAAAGGCGATGTCAATCCTTCCTTTTATTATAATATTTTCAAAATGGCCAGTTTCATCCTGGTGATCATTGTATTCATTAATGGCTAGTTTTTTAATTTTCTCTATATTCATTTCTTTTACTTCAATTTTAATTGAATCAATATATCCCAGAAGCTCTTTTTCCTTCATTCTAGCTACTTTTTTCATTGATTCACTTCTTTTCATTGATCTTTTCTTCAATTCTGAAAATATTTCACTGTTCTCTATCCCATTTACTCTCTCAATTAAATAAAGCTTCATTTCTGGAGCTTTACTGTAATATGGATTCTTTACGATAAGGTCAGCATTGCCTAGTAAACGATTTATCATTGATTCTGTCCAACCTCTCGCTTTTAGACCAGCTTTCGAAATGTATTTTTTCTCATTTTTTCCATTTTCTTTTATCATTCCTTCACCTTTATTATTTTAAAAGTGTATTATAAAAGTTTCTGGCCCCAAGACAGAATAACCTGACAGACAAAACTGCCCGATTTGAGAACAGGGGACTGAATGGATGTTCGGTATCCTGCCAAGTCTATCGATTTTAATGATTTTAGTTAAGTTAAGAGTTTGATAAGAGCATTTATATTCCGATTTTTAGTGAAGATATACACGGACTTCCCCAATAGAAAAGTTATTGATCTTTTTGTGTTTTATTAATGATGTTCAGAACCATTAAGCTAAATCTTCCATTGATAGACCACTCTATAAGATAAAAATAGCAATTTATGGAAGCTAAGCAAAGAGTTCTGAACTATGGTTTTGAAAATAAAAAAAATTAATAAAAATAAACTCAATATATAACACAAAGAACGGTAAGGGAAAAAATATATGCCAGCAAAAATTACATTTGAATATGGTTTTAAAGCTCTCACAGAACATTGAGATTACTGATGATCTCGTTTATAGGATTTTAGCTCATTTTAGGAGATTCAAGACAGATTATGCAAAATCTGTTGGAAGAGATATTGAGTTGAACAAAAGGGTAGTATGTGAAATTTTAAAAAAGCTTTATAGTGATGGATACCTTGAAAAAAGACCATCTGGAATGCTAAAAAGAAAAGAAGCAAAATTAAAAAAGAGGGTAACAACACAGCCTCATCATACATATTATCAGTTAAGTGAAAAAGGAAAAATGTATCTTGAGGACCTTGAAAAGAAATTGAAAAAGGCTTAATGCATTATCATATTAGCCTTAACTTTTTTATTTTTCTTATAATATCAGATATATTTATATCCATTAGACAAACCTCTTTGCATCTGCCACAACCAAGACAGAAATAGGAAAGATCTCTTGCAATTTTTAAAGATCTAGTAGTTGCATTTCAAGGAATTCCTATGGCTGCAATGTAAATATGACTCAAGCATAGGACATGAAAGTTGGAATGATACACATTTTACGCAGGCTAGTTTTTCTTTGAGAAAGTCATTCCTTATCCTTCCATTGTTTAATAATACCAAATGAATTTCTTTTTATCCTGGTAAATCTACTTCTGATGCTCCATTTAAAATATCTATGTATGATATATTTTTGAAACCATTGTAATTTTTTTGAACAATTGCTGTGATGAAGTGTTAAGAAGATAAAAGGATATAATAGAAACGTATTAAAGGTTAAATTGATATAAGAATCAAGATTCACGCTCAATAGAATAGCTTCGTTTACTCAACTGGCAGAAAGTGCCGTCGGTGTGATTGAGGTACTCTATTGGGGAAAGGTGGAATAATCCACAATGAGGGTAAAAGCCTCGAATAGATGTTTCACCGATTAAGAAAAAATATATAAGGCATTAATCCATCAATGCCATTCGATCTCTTAACATAGATGGTCTAATAATAGACAGGGATTTAAATGCATCAATAAACATATCAAAAAGGGGTTGGACAAGGCTGAAACGGTCCCAGCTCTATGAAGGGCTAAAAGGACCATCAAATGAAGCAATGATCCAGTCAAAAAATAGGAGCAGATGAGGGTAAGTAGGATTCTAAAATAGGATTTCTACAAAGCCTAATAATTATTCTTATTGAATTAATATATCTCTTTTTAATTCCCTTATTTCTCCGGCCCATTTAATGACATACGGATTTCTTTCAATTTTTCTCTTCTGTTTAACATTTCTTCTTTTCTTGCTTCAAAGGAACCTTCCCTCAAATTCTCATCTTTTATTGCTTTCAAAATTTTTTTGTGTGCTTCAGAAAATGACATATTAATATTTTAGTAAAATTACATGTAGTTCCTTTGGCCCATGTGAAGGTCTTACTATCTTTTTCTCTATATCCCCTGTTTTGCTAGGCCCCTGAATTATATGTATTGTTGAAGGCACATCCTCAAAATTTTCCCATAAATATTTTAAAGCGTCAAGAATTGTTGAAAAAAGAATGGATTCATATGAAATCACTATATGCTTTTCAGGTAGAAATGCAGCATAACTCTCCAGCGAAGAATTGTCGCATATAATAATCGAGCCTGATTCTGCGGCCAATGCGTCTGCACCTGTAATGCCTATTTTAACATTCTTAATTAAATGTTTTAAATTTTTCTTTCCCGCCAATGCATTAAGATAATAAATCTTTAAATTTTTTAGATTATTTATTTTCCCATCTATTTTTTCATCAATGTGAAAAAACATTATTTCACTTTCATTACCTATAATTTCTAATAAAATTTCTTCAAGATTTTCAATGGAATTATAATAAAAATTTCCATTGTTCTCCTCAATTGCATTTTTAAATACTCCGATGGCTTCTTCTTTTGTATAATCATATCCATCAATCTTCCAGTCATTGAAATTCTCAGGAATTGTCTCTGATATTTTACGATTATCCATAATTATTATATATGAGTTTCCAATATTTAAATATTCGGATAATCTGACAAATGTCAGATTTATATACCGTATTTTATTTCAATGTTTTATGAATAACTTAATCCCCCGTATTTTTAATAATAAGGTCTGAAGTTTTGCGTTAATATTATCCAATATAGAAAATAATAACATCAAAAATATGTAGAATAAAGATTTTAGCATGACTTTTTCTCAAAAAATTATTCAATCGAATCCTTTTTTATTTTAAAGATAATCATATGCTGACTTTTAATTTTTATTTAGTAATTAGAATTAAACTAACGCAAAACTAAAGATAAGGTCATCTATTTTCAAATCTATTTAGATAAATTTTAAATAAAAATTTAGTATTAAATAATTATGAGAAAAATTTTAATGATACCTGGACCAATAGAGTATGAACCAAACGTTCTAAATGCAATGTCACAACCGACAATTTCTCATACATCCAAGGAATTTATTTTTATTTTCAAAGAAGCGTTAGAAAAATTACTTAAAGTATTTGATGCCAAGAATGCTTTACCATTTATATTATCTGGGTCTGGGACTCTTGCTATGGAAATAGGTACAGTGAATTTCATAAAAAGAGATTCAAAGGTACTTGTGATCAATACGGGTTATTTTGGAGATAGATTTGTGGACCTATTTTCAAGGTTTACAAAGAATATAGATGTTTATAGGCCACCTTTAGGATATGCTGCTGATCCAGTAGAGGTTCAAGAAAGGGTTAGAAAAAATGAATACGATCTTGTAACTGTAACTCATGTTGATACAAGTACTGGAATAAGAAATGATGTCAAAAGAATTGCAAATTATTTCAAAGATCTTGACACTGTTTTAGTTGTGGATGGTGTTTGTTCTATTGGTGGTGAAGAATTTCACATGGACTGGGGTGTGGATGTTGCATTTACAGCAAGCCAGAAAGCACTTGGTGTTCCCCCTGGCCTTGCCGTGGGTGTGGTAGGCCCAAAAGCAATGAAGATAATGGAGAAAAATCCCCCTCTCTCATTCTTTTCAGATCTCAGAAAATGGCAAAATGTATTCAAAAATATGCTTGACCTCAAGCCGGGCTATTTTGGAACACCAAATGTAAATTTAATAACTGCTTTGAATGTTAGCCTTACATACATTTTGAATGAAGGAATGGAAAAGAGAATAAAAAGGCATGAAATAATAGGTGAAAGCTTTAGAGCCGCAATTAAAGAGCTTGGTCTTGAAATGTTACCGAAAGAATCTTTTGCAAATACATTATCAGTGCAATATTTGCCCGAAGGTGTGAAACAAGAAAATTTTCTATCAGATGCAGAAAGATATGGCACTGTTTTTGCTGGCGGTCTAATTCCTGAAATAAAGGAAAGATATTTCAGGATAGGGCACATGGGTTCAGTAAGTTCATCCGAGGTGATGATTTCTATTGGAGCAATAGAAAGAGCTTTAAAGAAGAATGGATACAATTTAAAACTTGGATCTGGTTTAGCTGCAGCTCAGGAAATTTTATCAAAATATGATTTTGGTATACCTTTTTAATTTTTTTATGTATTGTTGAATAATTATTGAAAAGTATTCGAACCACGTATTTTTAAAATTTAATTTATAGATATAAAGAAAGTCACTGAAATACTGTGATACCCTAATTTTTGAATGATAATCTTGATAGAATTATTCAACAAAGCAATTTTTTTAGTTAAATTTAAATATATTGTTCAAATATATTTTACCATATGGTAGGTACAATTAAAAATATAGTTGAGGATTTATTTAAGGATTCGCCTTCAAAGTTGAAAGTAGCAAAGAAATTAGTTTTATATGGTTTATCCGTAAAAAATGGTAAAATTTATTGTAATGATATAGAAATCCCTTACAAATCACTAGCAAGGGCATGTGATGTTGACCAAAGAGTTGTTAGATCTACAATAGATTCTATATCCTCTAATAAGAAAGTTTCAAATATCTTTTCAAAATTGGAATCATCTGTAAATCTTAAGGATGTTTCAAAGGAAATTGGTTTTGGAGTTCTTGTTATTTCTGCATATGATCCAAAAGAGCCAGGTATAATAGCATCCGTGAGCAAGATTATTGCCGATTTCAAAATAAACATTAGACAGGCAATAGTGGAAGATCCTGAATTCATAGAAGAACCGAAGCTATACATCATTACGGAAGAATCCTTGCCTGGTGAAATAATACCAAAAATTAAAAATTTAAAAAATATTAAGAGCATTACCATTCTATGATGGTGAAAATACGTTTTCATCATCTTTTTGATACATTTTGCTATATGAACCTAAATCAAGCAATCCATGTCCTGAAAAACTCATGAGTATTCTCTTTTTCTTTTTCTCCATCTTTGCTTTTTCTGCTATTTCCTTAATTATTGGTAATGCATGCGATGTTTCTGGTGCTGGAATGTACCCTTCTAGCCTTGAATATAATTCTGCAAATTTGAATATTGTATCTTGATCATAATCCCTTGCCTTAACAATTCCTTTCTTCATTAAAAGGCTGAGTGTAGGTGCAACACCATGATATCTAAGACCACCAGAATAAATTGGAGGTGGTATGAAATCGTAACCTATTGTATACATTTTGAGCATTGGTAATATCTTTCCAGTATCTGGATAATCGTATCTATATTCTCCCTTCGTCATTTTAGGTACCTCTGATGATCCTGCTGCAATGAACTCTGCATCCTTATAATCCTTATAAAATGGAAATGCCAGTCCGGAATAATTTGATCCTCCACCTACAACACCTATAATGTAATCTGGCTCAATTCCTATTGTTTCCAATTGCTTTCTTGCCTCAAGACCTGCAATTGTTTTGTATAATATATCCGCGTTTACAACACTCCCAACATTATACCTTCCATTATGTTCCAGCGCATATTCAACAGCCTCACTTATTGCAATACCAAGACTACCATTTTTGTTTTTTTCATTCTTCATTAATTCCTTTCCTATATTTGTCAATGAACTCGGGCTTGGATTAACGTCGCTACCAAGCATTCGCATCATTGTTACTCTATATGCTTTTTGGTAATAAGATGCGCCAACCATGAATATTTTTGCTTCAAGATCATTTAATGCAGAAGCAAGAGCAACAGCTATACCCCATTGCCCTGCACCTGTTTCTGTTGTTATCAAAGATGCACCATCCATTTTTGAATAATAGGCCTGAACAATTGCACTGTTAATTTTATGGGAACCAGAAAATGTGTACCCTTCCATTTTCATATATATTTCAATAGGTGCATCGAAATATTTTTCAAATCTTTTTGCCCTTATAATTGGTGTTGGTCTACCCACCTGATAATACAATTCTCTTAAATCCTCTGGTATTTTTACTTTTCTTTCCTTTATGAATTCATGTTCAAGCACTTTTGCTGGTATTATCTTTTTCATTACTTCTATGGATCTTCCTGTCTCATCCTTTGGAGGTGGTAGTTCTTCTGGTAAATCAGGTATAATGTTATACCAGAAATCCGGCATTTCATCTTGTGTTAAATCTATTCTTGTTTTCATATGCTACATAATTACATTGATGTATTTAAAATTTCTCTAATGTATTTATTATTACATTAAAAATTAAGATAAAGTTATATGCAAAAAAAGATATCTTAGTTAGAGAATATGGAAAATGTACCACTTAAAAGCAGGAAAAGGATAATAATTGATTATTTGAACGATGTTCCACCCGAGAAAATAGCTTCAGAATTAAAAATTTCATTAGAAGAAGTTAAAAACATAATAGAAGAATGGAAAAACGGATACATTTCTATTTTTACAAATGAACTTGAAATATCGAATGAACTTAAGGAACTCGCAAAACTGATGAAATCTAAGGAAATTACTGTTGAAGATTTGATTCAGGGGTATTTGTTCAATCAGATATTTAGAGATCTTGATAGGGAAAAAACATTAAAAATTGTAAGGGAACTTTCAGCTATGGATGAAAATGATAGGGAAGAATTTGTTAGGACAGCTGAAAAAATGATAAAATTTTCCAAATACAAAAATGTAAATTATACGGATATTCCTGATGCCCTTGAGAACATGGTATCCAGGGGAAAAGAACTAAATAATGAATTAAAGGAAAAGGAATTATTGCTGAAAAAGCTTAATGAAAACATTGAAAAACTTGAACAAAAGATTAAAAATTTAAGTGATGAAGAAAAACATTTCTCCAGGGAAATTGAATTTGCAAAAAATATACGGGAATATTTAAACATGTACAGGTTGGATGAAAAAAGGGTTGGAGAATTTTTTCAATTGCTATCCGAAACAGATTTCTCTTTAGATAGATGGGAAGAAATTTACAATGCAATTAAAGTTCTAAAAACAAAAAATATGGATGTTGAAAATTTTACAAAATTAAGCGATTATCTTGTGAAACTTTTGGACTCAGGATTATCAACCACATTCTTGAAAAATCTAGAGGAGGAATTGGAAAAAGAATCCATAAGCTTCGATGATTTTATTGATGAGATTGAAGATTATCTAAAAAATAAAATCGCATATAAAAAGGAAATTGAGGAACTGAAAAAAGAGCATAAGAGTTTAGAAAATCAGATTCGATCCATGAGATCTGAAATAAAAGAATACTTTAAAAAAATAAAACCAAAAATGGAATAAAGATTAAATAAAGGTATTTTACTTCCATTATTATGGAAGAGAAATTATTGTTTCCGTCCGAAGAGTGGGTGTTAGAGTACTGCAAAAGGCTTAAAGAATCACCGGACTATAACAAGGCAGGCAGAGGATGGAAGGATCCTATTCTTTTTAAAATGATAGACATTGAAAATTTGAAAGAAAAACCAGAATTTGATTCTTTTATATTATATTTAAAAGATGGCATATGTGAAAATTGTGAAGTTGTTAAGGATCCTTCCAAAACCGCACCTTTTAAGCTGACTGCAACTTATGCAAATTGGAAAAAGATTATTGATGGAAAGATAAATCCTACACAGGCAATGTTAACAGGTCAGATGAAGGTGGAAGGTAATATGGCATTATTGTTGAGGTATGCATCAGCTGCAATTGCAATGGTAAAGGTTGCACAAAGCATACCAACAAAATATCTGGAGTGATTATGACAGTTTATACATTTCCAAGAAAAATCTATTTTCAGAGGGATATCATAGAAACGTTACCAGATATAGTTCAAGGATCTAAAAAACTGTTCATTATCACGGATGAAAACATTTTAAAAATCCATGGAGAAAGGATAGAAAAAATTCTTAGTGGTAAAGATTTTAAAATTTACAGTAATGTAAAACCTGAACCAACAATAGAAAGCATTGAGAGCGCTTATAAAGAAAATGTCTCATTCAATCCTGATGTAATAATCGCAATTGGTGGTGGAAGCGTCATGGATTTTGCAAAATCCATGGCTATTAAATTCTCCTACCCTGATATGGATTTGAGAATTGTAAATCCATTTGAGCCTTTGGATATTAAAATAAAATTGATTGCAATACCTACAACGTCTGGGACCGGAAGTGATGTTTCATTTGGTATTGTTCTAACTGATGGAAATAGAAAAGTGGCACTTGGAAATTATGAACTTGTTCCATCAATATCTATTCTTGATTCTTCTCTTACTCCAAGTTCTAAGGAAATAATAAGAGCGACAGGCATTGATGCATTTGTTCATGCATTTGAGGCCCTGTCTGCAAATACCAGTACGATCTTAACCGATGCACTTGCTGAAAAATCAATAGAAATTATTTATAAATATCTGGAAAAGGCTATGGCGAACGATGAAGATGCTAAAGACTTGGTGCATCTTTCCGCAACTATGGCTGGTCTAGCATTTTCAAACAGTGGTACTGCACTAGCCCATGCCTTAGGACATTCTTTTGGAGCAACATTTCACGTTGTTCATGGTACATCTGTAGGATTATTTTTACCCTATGTGATAGAATTCAATTCTCAGGATGAAAAGACCAATGAGAAATACAAAAAAATTGAAAAAGTCCTGAATATGGAAAACTTATTGGACGGTATAAGGAATTATTATAAAGGAGTAGGTCAGGCATTTTATGTTAAGGAATTAGGCATTTCCAAAGGTGCATACTTATCAAAGATTGATGAATTGACTGAAAAAACTTTAATGGATAGTGAACTTGCATTCAATCCTGTAATTGCGGGCGAAGAGGATATAAAAAATATATTTAAGAAAGCATACGGTGATTAAATTGTCTGGATTCTGGGATAATGTATTGTTCGTAAATTTATCAACTAACGAAATATGGTTTGAAAAATTAAATAATGCGTGGGAACAATATATAGGTGGCATTGGTATAGGTGCCTTCTTATATAATAAATTATTTTCAAATGCAGACCCATTTAATGAAAAGAATCCAATAATTATTTCTACAGGCCCATTTGTAGGAACAGCATTCCCAAATTCTGGAAGGCATGAAATAGTGAGCAGGAGTCCTCAAACAAATTTTTTGGGTGAATCAAATTCAGGCGGACACTTTGGATATGAACTGAAAAGGGCCGGTATTGATGCAATAGTAATTCTAGGTAAATCGGAATTACCTAAGATTGTATATATCAGAAATGGTGATGTAAGGATAGAAAATGCATCTCATCTCTGGGGGCTTGATATATATAAAACACAAGAAATTATTAACAAAAATGAAAAATTTTCTGTAATGACAATAGGCCCAGCAGGTGAAAACCTTGTTCGTTTTGCTTCTGTAATGAATGATGAAGGTCGTGCATCTGGCAGAACTGGGATGGGTGCAGTCTTTGGATCAAAAAAATTAAAGGCTATTGCAGTTCAGGGAAAAAAGTTAGTGCCAGTATACAAAAAAAATGAATTCAATAAACTAGCAGGATCTATTGCAAAACAAATTTTCGAATCACCTGTTGTTTCTGGGTTCAGGACATATGGAAGTATGATATGGATAGACGGTGGCCAGGGCTTTGGTGATGTGCCTGCAAATTATTTTAGGGACCATAACTTCCCATATGATTCCCTCAGCAGCATGAAGTTTAATGAAACATTTCATGTTAATAGTTACCACTGTTCTTCTTGTGTTATTGGATGTGGAAGATCAGTTAATTACAAAAATATGGTAATTGATGGCCCTGAATATGAAACTGTGGCAGCTTTTGGGTCGCTTCTAGGTAATGAGGATATGGAAAAAATATTGTTATGGAACCACATGATAAATTCTTTGGGAATGGATACAATAAGCGCTGGTGTTCTTGTTTCAGCATTGAAATTTTATATTGAAAACAATATGCTCAAAGATGATGCAATAAGTGAATACTTTAAAAACGGTTTTAATGGTATTTCAAAACTCATTAATGATATTGCATATCTGAATGGTCCTGGAAAAGATCTTTCCCTTGGCTTAGAAAAATTTGCACTTTCAAAGAACATTGAAAGGGATTATATTGCAACCGTAAAGGGTCTTGAAATTCCAATGCATGATCCAAGGGCATTCAAATTGCAAGGTCTTGTTTATGCAACTTCTTCTAGGGGTGCTGACCATATGCAGGGGGATATGTATCAGGTAGACATAGGTGGTGCGCACGATGAAATTGGCATAACCATGGGTGATAGATGGGCAGTAGATTCTGATGAAAGGGTAATGTCCATGATTAAAACAGAGGATTACAGGCAGATTTATAATTCACTTATTATATGTTATTATGCACAACCTTCACCTCAGGATATAGTGCAGGCTTTTAATTATGCAACGGGACTGGAATTTGACCTGAACGATATGATGGAAATAGGCTCAAAAATTGTAAATTTAAAAAGAAAAATAAATGAATCTCTGGGACTTAAAAAAGAAGATGATTGGTTACCTAAAATTGTCAGGTTACCTATTCCTGGTGAACCAGATGAATCAGCTACTGGAGATGATGAACTAAAATCTCTTCTTGAGAGGTATTATAGGCTTAGAAAATGGTAAAACTATAGTAAATTATTCCAATAATTATTTATACTTCTAATATATGATGTTATTAACTATGAGGGCAAAAGAAGTTTTGAATTTACTGCGTATTTCCAGAAAGACTCTCCATGTATATGCAGCAACAGGAAAAATAAGATATACAGTTATGCCAAATGGTTATTATGATTATAACGATGAAGATGTTTATAAATTATTAAACAGGGATGTTAAGAGAAAAACAGTCATCTATGCAAGGGTATCCACAAACAAACAGAAAAATGATTTAAATAATCAGATAGATCAGTTAAAGCAGTGGTGTTTTATGAATGGATATACCATCAACGCAATATATTCAGATATTGCATCTGGAATATCCTTTGAAAATAGGAAGGGTTTTTTTGAGATGCTTGATGAAA